>Ga0137452_1000043_pt1 | contig 49628 bp, 37 predicted proteins | sample EasRivERMGT513_2_FD_102312 | JGI IMG/M metagenome (GOLD analysis project Ga0137452, IMG submission 102312) | Soil microbial communities from meander-bound floodplain in the East River, Colorado, USA - East River MetaG ERMGT513_2 | ecosystem: Environmental > Terrestrial > Soil > Floodplain ...
AGCCGAGACCCACAACTGACTGGCAATCAGCACGACGACGAGCAGGGCATGCGTCCACGTCAGATCGCGCCGGGCGACGAAGGATGAACCGGAAACGTCGTCGGGGGATGCGATCGCCGTCCCTTTGTCCAACGTCGTGAGCAACGTCCACGGCAGGAACGCCAGGAACAGGATCCGCCAGGGCCACCATGCCACTCCCTGGAACAAGGTGAAGCCGGCCATCATCGAGGCGCCCATCAATCCAAACGCCAGTCGAGTACGCCAGTCCCGCGCGAAGATGACGAGGATGAACCCTGCTTCAGTCAGCACCGCCGCAAGGGAGACGGCGATGGCGACCGACGGATGCGTCGCGATCCACAAACCCAGCGTCACCGGTGCGTTCCGGCCGTCCTCGACAAAGTGGTACCGCACGGTCCCGTTCGTGATCCACTGGACGCCCGTGCCGACGACCTTGGCGTAGGCTGCCGCCGCAAGCGCCAGGCCGACCGTCAGCCCGGGAAGCCAGACCGCGAATCCGTAGGCGCGGCTCGCCAGGCTGGCTGCGGAGAATCTCGCCCATGAACGGGGCAACTGGAACAGGCTTGGCGCGTCACTCCACGGCACGACCGTGAGGATCAGCAGCGTCACGATCGGCAGACCCCAGTCGTGCCCGCCCGCCCTGGCAAGGATCATCAGCACGTTGACCAGCATCAGCGATACGACAACGACGTACGCCGGCCGCGCGAAGATGCCCACTGTAAAGAGCGCCGCGGCAACGCACGCCACACCCTGAAAAACCGACGTCGCCCCCTTGTTCACGGCGAGCGCATACACCCACTGCATGTCAGCCAGCGGACTGTGCGGTCGCCGGACATCGTCTGCCCTCGCCACGATCGGCTGATAGACCAGCAGGATGTACAGGAGCCCAAGACCCAGGACCGTGCGGAAGATCGCGAGTGCGAGAGGCGTGATCGGCGAGATGCCGAACGGCCGCAGAAGTCTGCGGGCAAGGTCGTTCGCTTGCTCAACGCGCATCGATAATCCGTGCCTCGGTGCGCGTAAAGTAGATCAAACCGGCGAGAAACAGACCGCCGATCGCAGTGGCGGTCCAGGCGAACAGCACCGGCTGAAACGTCCCGACGCCGAAGACTCCCCACTTGAACGTCTCGACGATGACCGCCATCGGGTTCCAGACGATCCACCCGCGGTACGCCTCCGGCACCTGCGACATCGGGTAGAGCACCGGCGTCAACAAGTACCAGACGGAGGTGAGCTGGTTCAGCGCAAAACGGGTGTCGCGCGTCGTTTCGCCCCACACCGAGGTAAAGAGCGAAATGGCGAGCGCAAAGATCAGGGCGAGCACGAGCGCGCAGAGACCCCAGAGCAGCGCGGCGTCCGATCGCACGTAGAGCCGGCCGTCGTGAATCATGTAGTAGACCAGCGCCACGACAAAGACGCCAAGCTTGATTCCGAGCTCCAACAGTGCCGGCGCGATGTTACCGATCGGCAGGATCGCGCGCGGATAATAGATCAGATCCGACATCTCGCCATGCATCTCGAGGGCGCGGGTGCCGCGCATCAACGTCGCCGCAAACAGATCCCAGGCAATAGAACCGCCGAGCAGGAAGAGAAAATACGGCAGCCCGTCCGATGAGACTCCGAGCAGCGCACCAAAGATGATCACGCGGATCACCAACGGCAGAAGCGGATTGATCACCAGCCACAGCCAGCCGAGGATCGTGCGCCGGTACATACGCTGAAACGCCCGCACCGCCACGGTTCGCAACAGCCACCTGTGTTGCCACACGTCGACCGTCGTCGCACCAACCCCGGGGGAACGCGACCCGAATTCCCATCGCGCGCTCACAGCTTGTCCATCGTAGCGCCCTCGGAGCGCGCGAAATACCACAAGCCGGCGACGAAGAGCGCTGCCGTCAGACCGACGCTGTACATGAACCACGGCCACGAGTGCTCCATGCCTGGCAGCACAGCCCATTTGAACGTTTCCACCGGCGCCGTGAGCGGATTGACATAGATCAGCCAGCGAATCCGCGCCGGCACCTGGGAGGCGGGATAGACCACCGGCGTCAGAAAGAGCCAGAACCCGACGATGTGCCGCAGCACGAACCGCGTGTCACGTGCACGCCCCTGCCACACCGAGGTGAAGAGCGACAGCGCGAACGCAAACCAGAGGATCACGAGGACGGCCGCGGACGCGGCCATCAGTCGCAGGCCCGGCTGGACGTACCAGACGCCGTCGACGCGTCGGTAATACACCACGGTCACGACGAGAATGACGGCGATGATGACTGGTTCGACGACGCCGGCTGCCATTTGACCGAGCGGCAGGATGATTCGCGGGATGTACAGCTTCGTCAGCAACTGCCGGTTGCCGTCGATGCCACGGCTGGCACGTATGAGCGGACCATCGAAAAAGTTCCAGGCGAGCTGGCCCGCCAGGAAGAACACCAAATACGGGACCCCGCCCGATGGGACATTGATCACCGTGCCGAACACGAACGCGCCAACGATGAGGGGCACGAGGGTCCGGATGACCAGCCACCAGACGCCCAGGTAGGTCTTACGATAAAGCGCCTGGGTTGCGCGCAACGCGAAGAACCACAGGATGCGGCGGTACTGCCACACTTCGCGGACGCGCGCTGCAAGACCATCGCGCGCGTCGGCGCTGATGCTCCATGCAGAACGTTCTGCCGCCTCGCTGGCGCTCGATGACATCGGGTTCATCGCCTACTCGCCGGCGCCGCTCGCCGCCACGTGCGTCGGTGCCAACGAGACACCGCCGCAGTTCGCCTCATACGCGTACCTTTCGCTTCCCATCGTTCGCGTGGGTTCGAACGTGCCACTCGAGCTGCGGCGCGATCACACCGCTTCTGACCCGGCTCTTGAACTCCGCGCCGTGCTGCTCGCCGTACGCCATGAACGTCAACGCATTCGCCAGCACGATCTTGGATTCCTTCTCCCATCGCGTGTACACCGTGACGTTCACCGAGTAGGTCGTTTCTGCGAGCAGATTCGGCGGAATGCGGACGATCAGATCGACCACGCCGCGGCGGTCCGACACGAATTCCTCGGACTGTACCGTGCGGAACAGGAAGACGCCTTTCGCGTTCACGTCCACCACGCCCCTGACCGCGCGTCCCGGCTTTCGGACCTTCAGCCGCAGCCTGATGTAGACGTCTTCGCCTGTCGGCGCCGCACCGATCTCCTCACCTGCCGTGTTCAACAGGCGGACGCTCGCGATCTCCGCCTCCACGTTGGTGTGTCGCCCCGCCGTGTCGCCGAAGCCGCGAGCGCCGTGCTTGCCCCGAAGCGCCGTCTCCTCGTACTCCGCAATCACCGGCTCGGGGTCACCATCGCGGACAAGTTCGCCCTTGTCGATCCAGACGATGCGGTCGCACAGCCGGGACAACGCCGACATGTCGTGCGACACGAACAGCACCGTGAGCCCTCGCTCGGCCTCCTGCGCGACGCGGGCAAGACAGCGGTCCTGGAACGCCATGTCGCCGACCGCCAGGATCTCGTCGGCAAGAAGGATGTCCGGCTGCATGTTGATCGCGACGGAAAACGCGAGACGGAGATACATCCCGCTCGAGTACTGGCGCAGCGGGTTGTCGAGGAATTCGTCGAGCTCGGCAAACGACACGATCTCGTCTATCCGCTTCAGCGCCTCGCGCCGTGAGATCCCGTGCATCGCCGCGTTCATCAGGATGTTGTCGTACGCGGAAAAGTCCGGATTGAACCCCGCGCCGAGCTCCAGCAGCGAGACGACGCGCCCGAATCCGATGACCCGTCCCTCGGTCGGCCGCGTGACGCGTGCGATGATTTTCAGCAGCGTCGACTTGCCCGCCCCATTTGCGCCGATGATGCCCAGGATCGTGCCGTGCGGGACGGCAAACGAGACGTTTCGTAACGCCCACAGCTCCCGGTCCGCCTTGCGGCGCCGGTTCCACGGCAATCGCGGTATCGTCAACCGGCCGAGACGCAGCGCGGGCCGGGGCTCCTCCGTGGGCCTCTTGGATGGAAGAACGTACCGCTTGCCGAGACCCTCAACGATCAGGCTATCCATTGCGAGCGGTCAGGCGAGTCACCCGGAAGCGATTATAGACCCGTGAGCGCCGGAGGCGCGGCGCGGTCAGTGCATCTCGCGCTTTCCCGACTTGGTGATGATCGGGATCTCGCGCATCCACAGCTGTTTTTCCCACCACGGCCTGTTTGCCAGGTACCACGCGATGGTCTTATCCAGCCCCTCTTCGAAGCCGACCTGCGGCGTCCAGCCGAGCAAACGCTGCGCCTTGCTTGCGTCGGCCGTATGGCGGAAGACCTGCCCGGGCCGATCCCCGACGTACGTGATCAGGCTTGCCGGCTTGTTCATCTTCCGCACAATCATCGGCGCTATCTGCGAAAGGGTGTAGCTCTCGCCGTACCCGAGGTTGATCACCTCGCCAACGACCTTCTCGAGCTCACAGTGGGCAATCGCGTCGAGCGCGCGGCATGTGTCGCCGACGTAGGTAAAGTCGCGTGCGGCCGAACCGTCACCATGCACGCGCAGCGGTTCGTCGAGCAGGCAGCTCGTGATGAACCGCGGAATCACTTTTTCGAGGTGCTGATGCGGCCCGTACTGGTTGAACGGCCGGACGATGATCGCAGGCAGCCGGTACGTGGCCCAGTAGGAATATACGAGTCGGTCGGCGCCCGCCTTCGCGCTCGCGTACGGGCTCATCGGCATCAGCGGATGGTCCTCGCCCATCTTGGCACTCACCGCCGTGCCATAGACTTCCGACGTCGAAATGTGAATGAACCGGTTGACGCCCTTGACATGCTTGAGCACCGCATTGGCCACCACCTGTGTGCCAAGCACGTCGGTCTCGAAAAAGTGGTAGTTGTCGTAAATCGACCGCGTGACGTGCGTTTCGGCGGCGAAGTGCACCACCACGTCCGCGTCTTCCACGAGCGTATCGACCAGCGACGCGTTCCGCACGTCGCCGTACCAGAACTGAAGACGGCCGTCGGAAGAAGCCTCGTTGAACCCGACCGGGAGGTTCTCGACGCTTCCCGCGTAGGTAAGCTGGTCGAGCACCCGGATCCGATACTCAGGGTAGTTGTCGTACAGGTACCGTACGAAGTTGCTGCCGATGAACCCTGCGCCGCCGGTGATGAGAAATGTCTTCACGTTGTGGTTCCAGAATGTGAAATTTCGCCGCCTTCGAGAATCGCGCGCGCATTGTCGCCGCAATTCAGCACGAGGTCGAGCGCGGACAGGTACGGCACGAACTCGCCGTGGAGCTGTGGATAGGTCGGCGGCTGAAAGTTCTGCCACTCGACATGGATGCCTTCACGTACGAACAGCGCCGTATCCAGATAGTCCCGCGCTGCGTTGCCACTCAGGTACCGGCCGGCGCCAAAGTGCTGGCAGAACCTGAGCAGCCGCTCGCTCTTCTCGCCTTCGATGCCAAGCGCCGATGAGCGCTCCACGCGCCGCGACAGCCCGAACCAGGTGCACATCAGATCGATGACGGCGATGTCGAGGTCGATCAGCCGCTCCCACGACTGCTGCAGCACGGCCTCCAATTGCGGCAGGTACCGCGGCGCGAATGGCGCGCGCGCGTACGCCTGTCGGATACTCGCCACGTGTTTCCGTGCCCACGGCGTGCGCCCGTCGATCGTGACATCCAGGATCCGCGGCAGGCCAAGGCCTGCATGCTTCACCGGCACCGTCAGCCATTGCGGCCCGTGCCGCGTCTTGATGCGGTTCCGGTTGCGCCAGCCATGCTTGTCATACTGGACGTCGTCGTAATACACGAAGATGTCCGCACGCCGGAACTGATCGAAGAACCCCAGCCAGGGCAGGTAGCCGGGTTGGAGGACGACGAGGGTCTGACCCTCCGAAGGGTCTTCCATTATCCAGCAAGTACCTGCGCGGGGATGCGCACCGATTTGGATTGTTGGGTTGGCAACAGCCGCCTATCGTAACGCGCCGCAAACGTCGCGACAACCGCAGGTGCCCGGCACTCTCCGCCTGTCCCGCCACGCGATCCAATGCAGCGATGGCTCAGCGCTCGCGCGGTCGACGCTTGATAAGCACCGCCATCGCCACGCACACACCAGCGACCGCAAGTTCTGACAGACAGCCGAAAACAAAGAGCGCGCCTCGCACCGCGGGAAAATACGTCAGCCGAACCGATGTCTCCCCGGGCGCAATCGTGACGCCGATGAACTGCTCGATCACTCTGCTCAGCGAGGCACGACCGCTCGAGACGTGCCAATCCGGCTGATACCACTGCGTCACGACCAGTCGCTGCGGCCGGTCCATTTTCGGAACGCGCAGCGTCATCCCGTCGTGATGCCAATCGATGCCAACAGCCGTGGTCAACCGGTGAATCTGGTAGGCGCTGAAGTCCGCGCAGAGAAAGCGATCGTGCTCGCATCCGGCCTTGCGCGGTTCCTTCGCCGAGGGGTACGTGTCGACCGTGAAAGCTTCTGGCCACGCGCCCGGGTTCTCAAACAGTGTCAGCCCTCCCGGGACCGAACCGATCTCGCGCAGACCCGGGGCGCCCTGCTCACCCTGAAGCATCAGCAGGTAACGAATGCCAAGGACATCCAGAAATGCCTGATCGGTGTGCGCGCTCGCCGGCGGCCATATCGGACCACCCGTGAGCTCTTCCGTCGGATACAGAGGGTCGAGCACGATTCCATGCGCAAACGCGCTCACCGTGGGGATGTTGGCGATCGCAAAGACGTTGGGCGCAATGCCATCGGCCGTGAAGTTCAGCGAGCGAATCGCCCGGCCGGCACGATCGCTGAACATCAACCGACCCGGCCGCGCGGCGTTCAACGCCTGCAGCTTTGCGACAGCAGGTTGTACCAGGGACAACCGCCGCACATTTGAGTCCGGCTCTGAACCGCCGAGCGCGACCTGCGCGACCGAACGCCACAACGGCAGGAACGCCCACCACTGCCACGCGAGCTGCAGGACCACAAGGCCCGCGACGGCTGCCACGGCCGTGCGACGACGATCGAAGCGCGTCAGGAACGACGCCAGAAGGTGCGTCGCCAGCACGATCCCGAAGATGTTGACGCCTGCGCGGAAGAACCAGCGCGCCGTGACCAGGTTGAAGAGCGCGCCCTCGGGCAGCAGCATGAGCGCCACGCTCGCCACAAGACCGAACTGGTAAGGCCACAACGCGGGCGTGCGGCGGAACAGCGCAAGGGTCGCGAGCATCGCGAAGGGAGGACCAAGAAAAATGATCCGCCAGGTCTTGTCTAGGTCACCACCGAACGGACGGAGAAACGTCGACCACAGCTCGACGAGAGGGCTGGCCTCGTCGTGCACGCTGCGGAGAGCAGTTGGAGGTGTCGCCAGGATCTGTTGCGTGAGGTGATAGAGATGAGCCCCTCCGATGCACAACGCCACTGCCGCGGCAAGCGCGAACCAGTCACGACGCTCCCACAGTTTTGAAGGACGCGCGAGGAGGAACAACCCCACGATCATGAACTGCGGGGCCGGATATCCCATGCTGAGGAGAAATCCGATGACGCCGCCGAACACCAGCGTCCAGAGCACACGATCGCGGCGATCGTCGGCGGCGAACAGTCTCAGCGCCGCATAGATCAGGATTGGAATGGACGCCTCAGCGAGCGCAGTGCTGGACCAGTCGTTGACGTACGTGTCTTCGATGGTCGACGAGGTGACGAGAAACGCCAGCGCGCCGACGGTCGAGAGCGATCGACCGATGCCGGTTGCGCGGAGGATCAGCGCCATGCACAGCGCGCCGATCACGATCTGGAGCGCTGCGGCGATTCGCATCGCGCGCTGGCAGTCGTCGATAAGGCACAGCCCGCTCGCGGGATGGGTGATGAAGTGATACTTCAGCGGTAGCGGTACGCCGAGACCGATGTCGACGCTCCAGAACGGCCACTGCCCCGCCATGATGGCCTGCACGGCGAGCTTGGTGCCGATGATGCCCGTGAAGAACTCCTCGAGGTCGTTCGGCCCCACGGCCACGTACGGCCACAAGACCAGGGCCGCGTAGATCGCCACAATGGCGAGCCCAAGCACCCTGTGCGGCACCACGCGATTCATCGGTCTGACCCATGCCACAGGCGCAGGCGGAAGCGCGCCATTTCCCACAGGATGCGCCCGATTGTCCGCGCGTTCACGACCTTCGAGACACCGCTCCGCCTTGGATGGAGGGTCACATCGAGCGGCTCCACCCGCAAGCCATGACGTACGCAGAGGAGAGGGATCTCGTAGTTGAGGAAGACGTCTCCGGATTGCGGCCGAAGGCGCTCGAACACAGCTCGGCGAATCATGAAGAGTCCCGACATCCGTGAGGCGTCGAAACGGAAAAACAGGAAGATGAGCCCATGAAAGCAGCGCGAGACGAGGCCGCGAGCGACGTCGCCACGCGCGCGGCGGAGACCGACTACGACACCGCCGCTGTCGAGCAGTGAAAGGCCATGCAACAGATCGTTCACCGCGTACTGGCCATCGCCGGGAACCCACAGCAGGATGTCACCATGCGCGGCGCTCAGTCCCGTACGGATCGCCGCGCCAAGCCCGCGGTTGACATCATGCGTGACGACCCGGACGGTCGGCAGCTCGCGGCCGAGCCGATCCATGACCGCCCGCGTGTCATCACGACTCCCGTCGTCGACCAGCACGATTTCCTGCCGCTCGATACCGTGACGCGCAAAGGCAGCGACAGCTTCTCGAACCGTCCCTTCGATACTTCCGCTTTCGTCGCAGGCAGGAACGATGAGGCTCACCGCGTCCGCGGCCATCACCGACTGCGGTCGACGGAGTGCAATCGGAGGGAAATCGATCTCAAGACCTCGGGCGCCGGCACCTCGGTCCCATCGGTTCCGACGCGTTCGACGATGAGTGGATGATGATCACCGCACACGATCCAGACGCCGTCGGGGGTTACCCGGACGATCTGACCGGGCGTGCCGTAATAGGTCGTGGCCGCGAGCCGTGATCGCCAGATCGTGATTCGTTTCCGCTCCACCGATGTGAACGCACCTGGATAGGGTTTCGACTGCGCGCGAATGAAATCGTGGACCTCGCGCGCTGATCGTTCCCAGGAGATTTCTCCATCCTCCGGACGACGCAGCGCGCAGTACGTCGCGCGCGAGTGATCCTGTGGCGTTGCGTGAACGTCGCCCTTCAGGATTCGTGGCACATGTGTGGTGAGCAACTGGACGGCGGCGTCCTCGAGCCTGGGCAATACGTCGCCGATCGTTTCATCAGGACCGACAGGCAACAGCCGTTGCGCCCAGACTGGCCCTTCATCGACACCGTCGGCGAATGAAAAGAGCGAGATTCCAACCTCCGGCTCTCCGTTGATCATCTGCCAGACCAGCGGGGATCCGCCCCGGTATTTCGGCAGCGCGGAAAAGTGAACGCCGACGAAGCCCGCCGGAACAGATGCGAGGTCCGAAGGGGCCACCATCCAGTACCACCCGCAGACAACGCAAATATCCGGTTCGTGGCGGCGGAGGGCCGCGGAGGCGTCGGCGCGGGTGCGCGCGACCGTACACGGAATACCCCGGGCGCCGCAGGTCGCGGTGAAGTCATCGTATGCGCTTCGGACGTCGTCGCGATCGTCAAGTGTCACGGCCGCCACCGTCACATCCGGCAGGAGGGCAAGGGCCTCGAGACTGCGAACACCGAGCCGCTTGCTGCCCATGAACACGACGCGCGACGGTGCCGTGTCAGCGTGCACGCTGGTTGAGTGACTCCGTATACCATGCGATAGTCTCGGCGAGTCCCACCTCCAACGGTGTCAGGTCGTCGAAGGCGATGAGTGAGCGCGCGCGATCCGTGGCGGCAAGATGACGCCGATGATCGGCGGGCCTCGGCGGGCGCCGCTCGGCGGGACTCGCGCAACCCATGATGGCCCCAATCGTCGCAATCAGCTCGCCGATCCGCACTTCATCGGCGCGAGCCACGTTGAATGTGCCGCCCCAGGCGGCCTCGCACTCGCAGAGATCGGCGGCGAGGCGCACGGTGTCCCTCACGTAGGTGAAGTCCCGTGTCTGCTCGCCGGACCCTTCGACGATCGGAGGCAGCCCGGAGGCGATCCGCCGGATGGTGATCGGAATAACCGCCGCGTAATCCCCGCTGTTCTGCCGGGGACCGTAATTGTTGAACGGTCGCACGGTCAGCACGGGAACCTTGAACATTTCCACGTATGACTGCAGCAGTACGTCGGCAGCAAGTTTTCCGGCGGCGTAGGAGGTGGTGGGGTGCAACGGGTGGTCCTCCGTCATCGGAACGGTGATGGCATCGCCGTAGACCTCGGAGGTCGAAAAATGCACCAGCCGTCCGAAGTGCTGCTCGCGGAGCAATTCGGCCAGGTTCACCGCGATATCCACGCTCGTCATGTAGGCGCCGCGGGGGTGCGTGAAGCTGTAGCTCAGGGGACGTGTCGCGAGATTGAACACAAGATCGAGGCGTTCCGCCACGAAGATCGCGCGCAGCGCGAAATAGTCCGCGGCATCCTCCTTGTAAAAAACGAGGTCCGGACGCCGCCGCCGCGCGGACGCGAGGTTCTCTTCGCGACCGAGCCAGAGGGTGTCGACCACGGAGAGGCGTTTCACGCCGCGATCGACCAGCAGATCGACCAGGTGGCTTCCGATGAAGCCGGCACCGCCGATGACGAGCACGCTCGCGTCTGCGAGTCGCACGATCAGACGATCCGGTTCTGCCGACGGAGGCGCGGCGGAAGCGTTTCGAACCTTGCCGGGGCGCCGATCGCGAGATGCCATGGCGGCACGTTGTTCGTCACGATGGCTCCCGCCGCGACCATTGCCCCTTCTCCGACCACCACACCCGGCAGAATCGTCGCGTTGGCGCCGATCGTCGCCCCGCGGCGAATACGCGGCGCGGCGAGCGGCGCCTTGAGGCGGATCGGGAAGCGGTCGTTGGTAAAGACCGCATTGGGGCCGATGAACACCCAGTCCTCGATGATCGTTTTCGTCGGAATGTAGACGGTCGACTGAATGCTGACTCGACTTCCGATTGTGGAGTCGTTGTCGATGACCACATTGGTGCCGACGAGCACGTGATGACCGATGCGGCAGCGCTCGCGGATGAGCACCTTGTGACCTGTCCGCACGTAGTTGCCGATCTGCACGTCACGATAGAGTATCGCCTCCGATCGGATGATGCAGTGATGCCCGATCCGAACCCCGACGTAGTCGAGATCTTCATGGCGCGTACGCCGATGCATGATCTTCAGCAGGACATCGCTCGTCGGGTAGCCGAGGATCACGTTCTCCAGGATCATGGAATGCGCGCCGATCCAGTTGTGTCCGTACGTCTTCAGGCTCTCGTGCAGCAGGCATCCGCGGCCGTATTGTTTAATCATCTCGCCTCACCGGCCTGCCGGTTCCCGGCGCAAGGAAACCGATCGCCCGCGCGGGTGTGCGTCGACTTCGATTGTGGGATTGGCAACAGCCGCCTATGGTAACGCGCCGAAAACGCCGCCGCCAACCGCGCCGGCTGCGCGGCAACGAGGACCTGCTCACGATTCGTCGATCGAGATGACGCGCCCGCGGCCGCTGTGCGGGCGCCGGCCGAGCAGAACCCATTTCGTCCACCACGAGAAGATGTCTCGAATCGCCGCCGCGATTGCGCGCGGCCGCGTCCCCGTGCCGGTGCCGCGCTGCCGTTTGACAAACGGCACGTGCACTTCCTTGAACGTCGCTCCCTGCCACCATGTCTTCAACAGGCACTCGGCGTTGGTGAACGAGCTCTCCGTCTCGAGCCTCACGCCCTGGATCAGGCCGCGAGGATACACCGTCACGTTCTGATAGTCGTGGATTGGGAGCCTGAACAGCGTCCGGATCAGGTGGTAATTGACGACCGACACCAGCCCCTTGTAGGCAGTGTCCGATCGCCGTTCGAGGATAGCGCCAGCGGAGGTCGTGTGACGCCGGACGCCCTGCAGCACGTCGACCGTGTGGAGATCGTTCAGCGCATGCGCCAGATGCCGGATGTCGTACGCCCAATCGACCGTCTGCCAGAACACGTAGTCCTTCGAGGCGAGAGAGATCGCGCGCTTCGTGTTGTAGCCCGAACCGAAGTTGCGTTCGTTGCGGTACGGCTTCAGCCACGGGCGCGACCGCTGGTAGTCGACCAGGATCTCCCAGGTCCGATCGCGGCTGCCGTCGTCGATGACGATCAGCTCGAAGTCATCGGTCAGCGTTTGAAGGAACGCGCCTGCGCGATCGATATACGAACCGATGCTCTCTTCTTCATTGAGCGCCCATCCGAGCATCGAGAGACCGAACGACACGCGCGGCGTTCCGGGAAGGATGTCGACACTCACCGGGCTTCTTTCCGCTCCTCGAGGAGGGGAATCAGGTTCTCGAACAGTGTGCGCAGCGACTTCGCGGGATCGGGCCACGGCAACGGGTTCGGGACCCGGCGAGCCAGAAGGCGCAACCGAAGCGGGACGCCGTCGGTGAAGAGCGGATCCAGTTCGTGCAGCGCGGTGACCACCTGGAAACCGGCGCCGGCAAGCAGCCCGCGAAGGCACGCCTCGGTGAACGCCACGATGTGGTGTGTAGGGTGGAGACAGTAGGTCAGCTTTCGGTGTGACGCCACCGCATCCAAACGCGGGACGCTGACGAAGCAGTACCCGCCCACCCGGATGGCCGCGGAAAGCTGACGTAACGTCTCGAGCGGCCGAGGCAGGTGTTCGAGAACGTGATACATCACCAGCAGGTCGAAACTGCCGTCGCTCGGGATCTCGTGCAGGCGCTGGTGGCGGACGAAGGCGGCATCACTCGACGGCTCGATGCCGTATGTTTCCCATCCGCGATCCTGAAGCACGTTCAGCCACGCGCCGACGCCGCAGCCGAAATCGAGCACGCGTCGCGTGCCCGGCGGCACGTATCTGTCGAGCACGTCGAGTACCGCCAATCCCCCCGGACCCTTGTGGCGCGTCTGTGCATCCGTCCCCTTCGGATCGGGACGGAACTCACGCCATCCGCCGTCGGGCTGGTAGTACGCCTCCAACGCCTCGGGAGCGGGCTGCGGATGTGTGAAAACCAGCCCGCATCGCCAACAGGCGATGGCGTTGTGTTTCCCGAGCCGCCACGGCTTGATCGCCTTCGTGTGAGTATTCGCGCACGCAGGGCAGGGCACGGATGGTGTGGACATCGCAGTCGATCGTTTCCGTGAAAGCCTACGTGAGATACAGCTCGTACCATTCCTGGAAGATCACGAGCGCCAGGACCTTGTTCACGTCCGTGTAATCGCAGCCAGGCCGGTAGATCACGTCCACCAGTTTATCCACACGTTCGACGTTGAACAGACCGTGAAGGCGGAGCCGCTCGGGCGAGAGCGTCTCGCGCACCCACGACTGGAGGTCGTTCATCACCCAGTTGGTCACGGGCATGAGGAAGCCTTCCTTCGGCCTCCGTACCATCTCCTCGGGGAAATACCGGAGGGCCGCCTGCTTGAGCACGTGCTTCGTTTCACCGTCGAAGATCTTGAGAGCGCCGGGAAGGCTCGCCACATATTCGACGACGTCGGTATCGAGAAACGCGCTGCGCACTTCGAGCGAATGCGCCATCGAAAGGCGATCGACAAACGCCAGGACCTGATCGGGAAAGATGCCGTGGAACTCGGCCTCGAGCATCCGGTTCAGCGGATCGCGCGCCGTCAGCCCCTCAAATGAATGACGGAGGTGTGCGGTCGTCGTCGCATCGCCATGCCCGTCACGCATGGCCGGCGAGTACAGCGAACATTTCTCCTCCTCACTGAGCACCAGCAGGCGCGCGCGCCACTCCCAATCCGCCAGGCCGGAAGCCCCGGGGAGGGTTTGGGCACCCGCCGCGATCCGGTGAGACAAATAACTCCCGAACAATTCGTCGGCGCCATCCCCCGCGATCGCGACCTTCACGTGCCGCGCCATGCGCTGCGCGAGGAAATACGTAGAGACCACACCGGCGAAGGGTTCGTCGAATGCCCGGAGAATCGCTCGTAGCTGCTCCGGATAGTTCGACACCGAGATGCTTTCCTCGTGATGGTCGGTACCGTAGCGTTCCGCAACCCATCCGGCCCACCGGCGGTCCTGCTCCTTGCCCGCAGTGGTCGCGGCGTCGTCGTAAGTCAGCGTGAACGTCTTGATCCGCCCGGGCGCGACTTCCGTCGCCAGCGCCGTCGTCAGCGATGAATCAAGGCCGCCGCTGAGGAAGAAACCTATCGGAACGTCCGACATCAGCCGGCGGCGCACGGCGGTTCGCAATCGCGCGAGCAACTCGTCGACGGCCTCGCGCTCATCTGGAACGTGACCGTTCGATGGGGCAAACGACAGCGACCAGTAGCGGGAGATGGCCGGTGACGCGCCGGGACGGAACAGCAGCCGGTGCGCCGGCGCCAGCATCCGCACGCCTTCGAAAATCGTCAGCGGATGCGGGACGTGCTTATAGCTCAGGTAATGATGCAGCGCCTCGTGATTGAGGCGCCGCGTGAAGCCAGGGACAACGAGCAGTGCCTTCAGCTCGGAGGCGAAATACAGCGCGCCGTCCTGTTCCCAGTAGTACAGCGGCTTCTTCCCCATGCGATCGCGTGCAAGCAGTCCCACGCGCTGGCGGGCGTCCCATACCGCGATTGCGAACATGCCCTGGATGTGCTCGGGAAGCCGCTCGCCGAAGTCTTCCCACAGGTGAGGAAGCACCTCGGTATCGGTGAGGGTCTGCAGTCGATGCCCCGCTTTGAGCAAGGCAGGCCGCAACTCTGGAAAGTTATAGATCTCGCCATTCTGTGTGGCGACGACGGTGGCATCTTCGTTGGTTAGAGGCTGTCGACCGCCTTCGACATCGACGATGCTCAGACGCCGCGCACCAATCGTGTAGCCCTCTCCCGACACCACGTGGCCGTCGTCGGGACCGCGGTGGCGCAGCGTTTCCAGCATCCGGTGGACCGTGAGCGGATCCGCCTTTCCGAAGATGCCCGCAATCCCGCACATCTCAGCGACTCGCGGGCGCGTAGCTGCCCGGGACGGCGCCTGCGTGGACGGGCGATACCGCGTGCGCCGCGCGAGGCGAGAAACTCTCGTCGAGGAGCCGTTCCGAGACGGTGCCGGCATCGACATCAACGCGATACTCGGCGGCGGGTACCCAATCGAAGTGCGTCGGCCGCTTCACCACCCTGATGTACTCGAACACGAGCACCGACGCCTTCGGCCGTGCAATGGTGCGCGCGTATATCAGTAGCCGCTCACGAAACATGCCGTCGTCGGCCGGGTAGTACTTGAGCGTGGTGAAGAGCGACGTGATGCAGATCATCTCGCCGACATGATTGAACCGCGGCCACGTCCCAAGCCTCCCGACCAGCGTGCGCGATCCGCCCTCTGGAGACTCCGTATGCACGTGGATGAAGAAGTTCACCAGGTCCACCGAGAACACGCGCCAGATGATCATCCCGAACAGATTCGTATACCGCTCGAGGAGCCGCTGCAGCGGCGCTGGAAACGAACGACGCGCGTAGAAGTTGTAGTAGAGACCGGCATGCGCAAGCGGCAACAGCACGAGGTAGACGATGAGCGCGGCGCCGAGCGCGGCATTGGCAATCGCGAACCCCGGTCCCGTCCCGGCCGAGGGCGCCTGGGGCACGCCCACCAATGCCGCGATCCAGCCGTCGAGGGGGCTGCCCGGCACGATGTACAGGAGCCCGGACACGACGACCATCTCGCATAGGAACCCGAGACGGATCTGCGTGAGGATGAACACGAAGCTCGCGCTGAGGAGGAGCCCGCCGAGCTCGCGTGTCCCGGGAACGAGCATGAGCAGCGCTGCAACAACTTCCGTTCCCCACGCCAGCTGATTCAGTGTCCAGAACACCGCGTGGTTGGGGGGCAGCTTGATGTAACGCCTCCACCAATAGCCCCACATCGGGTTGGCCATCCCGAGCTCCATGCCGTGATTGCGTGGATACCCGGCCGTGAACTTGTACACACCAGCGGACAGCATGACGAGCGCGAGGTCCACTTGCAGGACCAGCAGCGCCAGCGATCGCAGGTCCGGCGCATACCGCGAGGTGTATTCGAGCAGGAAAACCGCGAAACCCACCCAGTACGCCATGAACCCCGGCGCACCCATGCCGCGCAGGATCCCCTTCCACCGCATGTGGATGAAGAAGTACCCGCAGAGCACGAGGTTGACGAGCGCGGCCCAAGGCATCGCCCATCCGAACGTGATTGCGAATGCTGCTCCGAACCAGACGATGAGCAGCATCGGCAGCACGCGCGGGTTCTGGATCGCATCCACGTCACGCGACGACTTCGCGTAGCCGCCCCACCGCTCGCTCAGGAAGAAGCGTCGCGCGTTCGGCAGTGCCTGGGCCAGCGTCAACAGCATCAGCACGCCGTAGCCCGCGCGAACCAGCGCCTGTGTGGAGAAGCTGAGATCGGGGAGAAGAGCGTCGATCACTTCAGCGGCGAGGGGGCCGCGGCAGCTCGCAGATGTCGGACTCGCATCCGAAGCGACGGCGATTGCGCGCCACCCACGCATACAGCCGCGACCCGACGACACCAGCGCCCGGCAGGTAGAACAGCAGGAGCAACGGCCACGTAAGAGGACTTTCCCACGCGACGCGCCGGAACGCGAAGAATCCGCGCGTCACCCGCCGGTCTTCGTCGACGGCGAACATCGCGTTATCGAAGTCGGCGCCCGCCAGTTCGGGGAACTCGCCGTGCACGTACTCGCGGTGGGTGGCGTCGTGGAGACGGAGACGTCCGTTGATGTCGACGCGCAGCGCGGCAGCCAGCGCTCGCCGGCAGAACCCGCACTGGCCGTCGTAGATCAGGTGAAGCATTGAAGCTGTAACATATTCATTCTAGGTCATTTGTCTCGATACGGTCAACGAACGACCCGGGCGAGCAGCCAACTGTCGACGAAGCCGCTGCCGGTCGACCGATCGTCCTTGAGCCGCCCCTCGACGACGAAGCCCGCCTTCTCGAAAGCGCGCTTCCCGCCGGGATTGATCACGAGGACATACGCGTAGATGCGATGAAGGGCGAGCTGGTCGAACGCGTGCCGGCAGAGTTGATCGATCGCGAGATGGCCGACGCCGCGGCCGCGCGCCGAGGGCTCGCCGACGACAATGCGCAGCTCGGCTTTGCAGTGACGGGCGTCAATCGCCCAGAGCCAGACGTTGCCGACGTGGCGTGGTTCCCCCGCCTGCTCTATGGCGAAGTACTCACAATCGTCTCGTGTGGCGATCGAGGCAAACCAGGCTTCGTGTTCGATCTCCGAGACGATCCTGCTGCGATCCATCAACCGCATCAGATCCGAATCGTTGGTCCACTCGCGTGTCCGCGCCAGGTGCTCCCGCCCCAGCGGCACCAGGCGTACGTCGTCACGCCCGGTCATCAGGGTTGCGAGTCGGGCTGGTAGATCTCGACGTCGACGCCGAGATCCTTCTTCATGACATCTTTGAGGTGATCACCAGACGTCTTCAGCACCTTGAGCCAGCCGTGATCCCAGTCGCGGATGCCGGCAAACCAGGCCGAGCAGCCGCGGCAGGGAAACGCTTCGGCCCCGCGTCCTTCGAGGTGCATCCGCCGGTACCAGGTGAAGCGCTCCCCCTGCCAAATCTCCTTGATCGACACGTCATTGGCGTTCGGGAAGAACTCCGACGTGCGGAAGGAAATGTCCTGGCCGCACAATGCGATCCGTCCCAGCGTGTCTACGTTGAGGCGCTCGAACGGCCACACGCACGGCTCCTTTTTCTGCGTCGGCATCGACCGGTACAGATGTGGATCGAGGGCCTTGCCGAGCTGAATGTGCGTGTTGTCGTCCCAGGTGAGGAACTTTCGTGTGATCACCTCGTCGACGCCGACCTCCTTGAACCAGAAGGCAATCGCCTGGTCGAGCTTCCCTTCGATTTGCTGCTGCCGGATGATCGACACGACGATGCGCGTCGTGGCCGTGAACTGCTTGCGCAGCTCGAGCGCGGCCCGAACGTTGTTGACGGCGTTCAGCCACCATTTCTGCGGATCGCGCGGCGGGCCGCCACGGTGTGGTGGACGAACCTGGGCGTACGTCTCGGCGTCGCCGGCGTCCATCGAAAACTCGATCAGGTCGATGCCGGCCTTGATCAGGCGCTCCAGCTTGCTGCGTAGCGCCGGCGTGGGCCCGAACATGCTGCCGTTCGTGTTCATCCAGACGCGCGCGCCCTTCGCCTTGGCCAGCTCGATCATGTCCACCATGTGCGGGTGGAGCATCGGCTCGCCGCCGCCGGTGCACCGCATCCAGGCGCCATGCTCGCCGCACTCCACCGCGAGCTTGTTCCACAGCTCCACGGGGAACAGGTCGGCGTGGTGCTGGTGGTAGAACTGCCGGATCTCCGAGTTGGCGTCCGTGTACGGGCAATTCGGGCAGCCAAAGTTGCACGGATAGATGATCGAGATCACCAGCATCAGCGGGAATTCCTCCGCGCCGCGCCGGAGACCATAGGTTTTTTCCGGTTGCACTGCGTTCATTTTCGGTTGTCAGGATGCGAGTCTACTATCGCCGGAAACGCGCGATGACCTTCCGCACGGCCGCCACCACATCGTCCGCATCGGCGTCCGACATGCGTGGATAGAGCGGCAGCGAGATCGTGCGATCGGAATAGTACTCGGCGTTCGGAAAGTCGCCCCGGCGGAAACCGAAAGTCTCCTGGTAATACGGGTGGAGATGCACCGCGCGGAAATGGACGCCGATGCCGACGTTCTCCGCCTGGATCGCGTTCATGATCGTGTCGCGGTCGGCGTTGAGCGCCTCCGTGCGCACGATGATCGGGTACAGGTGGTACGCGTGCTTGATGCCCGGCCGCTCACCGGGTCTGTCGATCTCCGCGATGTCGCTCAGTCCCGCGTCGAGGGTCGCCTTGAGCGACACGCGCCGCTTCCAGAAGCGATCGATCTTGGCGAGCTGCGAGAGGACCAACGCGCCCTGCAGATCGAACATGTTGTACTTGTAGCCGGGATAGATGATGTCCCAGTGTTTGTAGCCTTCGGAGCCGTACCGCTTCCACGCGTCTCGACTGATGCCGTGGAGCGCCATGATGGCGATCCGCTCAGCCCACTCGATGTTGTTCGTCGTCAGCGCGCCCCCCTCCCCGCTCGTGATGTTCTTCGTGGCGTAGAAGGAGAACGCCGTCATGTCGGCGATGCCGCCGACGCGCCGCCCGCCGTACTCGGCGCCGATCGAGTGCGCGGCGTCCTCGATCACAACCAGATTGCGGTTGCGAGCAAGCGCCATGATCGCATCGAGGTCAGCCGGATGGCCCGCGAAATCGACCGGAATCACCGCCTTTGTACGGGGCGTGATTGCCGCCTCCAGACGATCGACGTCGATGTTCAGCGTGTCGGGTTGAACGTCGGCGAACACCGGCCTGGCGCCGCGATGCACGATGACGTTTGCCGTCGACGCGAATGTGATCGGCGACGTGATGACCTCGTCGCCGGAACCGACGCCAGCGGCTTCGAGCGCCAGGTGGAGTGCCGCCGTGCACGAGTTCACCGCAACCGCCCGGGCAGCGCCAACGTACTCAGCCAACGTGTGCTCGAACGTCTTGGTACGAGGCCCCGTCGTGATCCAGCCGGATCGCAACGTCTCGAGGACCGCCTGTTCGTCGTCTGCGTCTATTGACGGCTGGTGGTACGGCAGAAACGTGGAGCGTACGGGCGCGTGTGCCGCGGCAGGCACAGCTGTCGTATTTGTTGTCACCGTAATTGTTTAAAGCTAAGTCATTTACGCGCAGGCGTCAATCATCGGAGGCGCGCGAATCCGAGCCCTGGGCGCCTCCGACCACTCCAGAGAATCGCCCTAATCCGAAGTGAAGAGCGCGCGAAGCTTGTCCGCGTAGAGATTGTTGTCCGCGTCGAAAATGTCCCGCACGTCGAATCGCGGCAACTCCCACGGATTCGAAAGATCCTCTGGCTTGACGATTCGACGCCCGACCGTCAGGCCACTCGAGTAGCCGAGGCACTTCGCGACCCGCAGAGTGGCGTCATTCCATGTGCCGGCAGCACCATAGGGAAATGCGAGATGACACTTCTCGACCGCAAATCGGTTCTTGAAGTACGCCAACGGCGTTTCCAGCTCGAAACGCTGTTCTTCCTCGGTAAGACGGCCCAGGATGCGATGCCGATGCGAGTGAATCCCGATCTCACATCCGGCCAGCTGGCACCGAACAAGGTCTTCCTCGGACATGTACAGCCGCTCCGCGAATTCTTCCTCTGAACCGCATGTCTGGCAGAACATCTCGGTCAGGACGTCGTCCAGAATCGGATACGGCAGCTGATAGTTGAGCAGCACTTTGAATTGCCTGGTCGATTTCTCGTCGTAGGGATAGAGGTCGCTGAAACCCGGCGACTCGACCGAGGGAATCTTGCTCAGGTCATGGCGACCAACCAGCCTCATGAACTCTTTTCGAAACGTCTCCATCCCCAGTTGTCCGCGCAACAGGTGAGTCTTGTGGACGTCGAGCAGGCGCTTTTCGATCAGCGGAGCCGAACAACAGAAGACGTTCGCCGGAACGTCCCATCTCTGAAGGACAGGCAGGGCGAACTCGGCAACGTCCTTCAAGCCGTCGTCGAAGGTGATGATCGCAACGGCTTCAGGGAGATCGGCCTTCGGATTGAGCAACTCGCCAATCGTCGTAAACGCAAAGTTCTGTTTCAGGACCTTCAGTTGACGATCGAGATCCTCCGGACGCACTTCGTTCGCGCCCTTCGGGAAGCCGCCTTCAGGATGGCAGTAGTGATAGTTGACAATCAGCGCGTATCGTTCCGCCAGCTTTCCGGCGCTCGACCGGAAATCGAAGTCCACCGCAACTGATTGCGTCCCGCGGGCCGTCTGCCGCGCCGACACATGCTCGAACGGGTGCATGACCGGCCATTTCTGCGGAAGTACGAACATCAGGCTGTCGCCGGCGTCGTCGTAGATCGTGACCGGTTCTACCCCGGAAGGCGCAACGTCCCGCACACGTTGGACCGCCAGTTTCTGATACTCGTGGGTTGAGACGAGCACAGCGTCGACGTCACTCCACGGCACGGCGTCGAGACCAAGCGTCGGGTACAGATCGAAATCGGCCGACTCGCCCGGCAGATCGTCCATCGACACGAGACCCGTGACGTGGAGCTCGTCGAAGCGATCGACATATTGATAGAGACAACGCGTGTGACCGCTGGTCCCGACGAGGAGGACGCGAGACCGCTGACATACCCACTCCGAAATCTTCCGCTCGAGCTCGTACTTGGACCGGTAATCTCGATGCCAGTCGGCAATCCTGTTTTCCTCCGCCAGGTACGCATCGCGTTCGGCCGTGTCGTACCCGGTCAGGTGCTTCGTGGTGACGCGTCGCCATTCGTCGTCGAGCACCTGTTGACGATGGGCGGTAAGCCTCTTCAACAGTTCAGGATTCGCGTACCGCTTGCAATCGATGAGAAGGCCCTGCAGGTAGAGAAAGTCGATCACGGTGCCGAATGCGCAGATGAGCGCATCGAGCGGAGTTTCCACGATGGGTTCCCTGTTCACGTTCATCGACGTGTTCAGGACCATCGGCACTCCGGTCAGCCGGTGGAACTCGCGAATCATCCTCCAGTAATTGGGGTTGGCTTCCGCGGTTACAGTGTGAGGTCTGGTCGTGTTGTCAACGTGCGTGACAGCAGGCACCCGCGACCGCTTTTCCTCCCGCACGGGGACGACCAGCAGCATGAAGGGACTGGGGCAGCCCAGTTCCAGCCACTCCGCCGCGTGGTCCGCGAGAATGCTGGGCGCGTAGGGCCGATACCCCTCGCGAAACTTCACGTTGTGATTCAGTTTGTCTTTCATCCCCGGATCCCGGGGATCCGCGATGATCGAACGATGCCCCAGCGCTCGAGGGCCGAACTCCGACTCGCCGTCGAACCATCCAAGAATCTTCCCGTCGGCGACGAGGCGCCCGGCTTCCTCGGGAGGCGCCGGTGTGGCGTCGACGCCATACTGCTCGAGCAGAGCGCGGATCTCGCCGTCTGGATAGCGACGCCCCGTGTAGGGTGTGGGCATCGATACGATCGCGCGAGGTGATTCCGGCGTCGCAAGCTCCTGGAAGTAGCCCCACAAGGCGAGCCCCATCGACACACCGGTATCGGAACATCCGGGTTGTATCCAGATGTTGTCGAATGGAGAGTGCTGTAGAACGCGAGCGTTGGCCAGACCGTTCAGCGCGACCCCGCCCGCGAGACAGATATTGGCGCTTCCAGTCTTCTCAAAAGCGTAGCAGGCCATCCGGATCATCTGCCGTTCGCATTCCTGCTGAACGTCGTACGCGGCGCGCGCAAAGTAGGGTTCCAGAACCCTCTCACGGTCTTCGCATCGGCGAACTTCGGGAGCGACAATGCGCGAGAGTGGCGCGCGGGTGAAGAACGCGCTGTAGTCCGTGGTCATTCCCGAGTCTCTCGCGTGAAACTCGAGAACCGGTCCCGGCTCGATCTGCCCGTACGGGGCTAGTCCCATGGTCTTGCCGAAACCTTTTTCCGGTCCGTATGGAAGGACAGCGCCGGTGACAAGCGAATACAGCCGGCCGATTCCCCAATCGTGACCGCGCTCCAGAAGTGTCACCTCGGACCCTTTGCAGTGATACAAGCTCTGGGTGATGAGCTCGGAGCCGAGGGCATCGACGACGAGTACGGCGGCGTCATCGAATCCCGAGGGGTGATACGCGCTCGCGGCATGTCCATCGTGATGATCGACAATGCGAATCCGCTCACGCGGGTAATTCAGTTTGAGCTTCAGGTAATCGTGCTCGAGCTTTCGATAACCGGGACCGCTGTTCAACCAGCGTGGCAGGCGGGCATAGTCCGTGTAGATGTAGTCGACCTGTTCCAGCGATTCGAGGCCGAACGCGGTCAGGCAATAGTCGATCCCACGCAGCGGAAACACATACGTGTGTTTGAGCCGGGTCAGCCGGTCTTCACCGATACACACATAGTCGATGTTTCCGCCCGCACGGGGCGCGCGGATCAAAGTGGCGCTGGCTTCGTAGTTGGCAAAATTCGGGACGCCAAGAATGTAAACAAAATCTCTCGACGGCATGGGGGCCCCGGATCTTAGCTCATCCGCAATTCAAGCGGCCATGTTTCGCGGATCCGGCACGCGTGATGCCCTGCGCGTCGGTCTACGATGAAGGCCGGACGCGGAAGACGGCCCACCCACCCGCGTCGTATTGCTTCTCGAACATTGCGTTGTCACGCAGCGCGGGGACAACGACATCGTGGAACGCGGGGTCAACGAGCACGTGCGTGATCCCGAGATCGTGGACAAACTGCCTGCGCTCGGCATCCGTCTCCTTGTCGTTGAAGAAAGGCTGCGCTCCGTGCACGGCCAGCGCCCGCCTGTAGAAGCGGAGGTAAGGAGCGAACAGTTCTTCGGGGTTGAGGAAATTGCGCTCCATGCCCGACCACCCGACGAACTGCTGCGGAAAAAACACGGAGGGAGGATGCTCGTTCCATGTGTCGACGGCAAATACGGCGTCCGCCAGCACGTGGTCCTCGACCCACTGCATCAGCGCGGGCGTGGGTGGGCACGACCGCAGGCTGCTGATGACGACATCGACGCCCGGAGGCAAATAGGGAGCGCTCCGGGACGGCCTCTCCTCGCATGCGATCGCCGTCACTGTATCGACCGGTCGGCGCTTGACTGCTCGCGCGACCAGCGGTGACAGCGAGGGTGTAAACGTGAGGGCAGCGAGGGCGACTACGACGCAGCCGAACAACGCCGGACTCGGAAAGGCCGGCGCGGCGCCTGGCAACGCGTCCGCGATGGGCGAGAAGTCCATGACGCCGTTGCGGGCGAACGAGATCACCACGAGGGCAATCAGCGCAATCAGCACGGCGTCGAATCCGAACGGTGAGCCCAGAACCGGCAGACGGCTGCCGGCCCATTCGACCTCGCTGCCGCGCGGCGCCTCCTCGTTCACAGTGAACGCCGCGCGATTGATCTCGTGCGTGTCCGCGACGGCGGGCGACTCCACAAGGGCTCGTACGTTGTCAGGCGACGAATCAAGCAGCGCGTACGACCAGGTCGTCCCTTCCATCCACCGCTGTTTCACCAGCGTGAAGCGCATCTCCTGCAGCACCCGTTCTGAACCGCCCACGTCGCTGGCCCAGCGCACGTTGATCACCGGCGCCGGACGGCTGGTCAGGTGCCACGCCGCGATCAGCACGACGGCCGCGGCGGCCGCGGCCGCGCCGATGATGCGCCAGCGTATTCCCGTACTGTCGCGATGTACAGTCTCGGCGCGTACGACGGGAGCCACCGCCGGCTGCCTGCCGCGAACGAGTGCCCAGATGAGCGTGGCGATCACCGGCACCAGCAGAACGTCCTGATGCTGTTCCAGGAACGTGCGCGGCAGGTACCACGCGGCTCCCAACGCCACGCACACCAGAACCGCCAGAAGCCCCCCGCGCAACACGCCCTTGCGTCCGCATGCACCGGCGATCAGAAACAGCGCTGCTCCCGCAATGAGCTGCAGGAAAAAGATCACGTTGCGGACCGGCGTGAAGAGGATTTCGAAGTACGTCACAAAAATATAGGGAGCGCCGAGCAATGGGAACCGGATGATCAGCACGTAGGAGAGCACGCTTGCGCCAACCAGCCAGACGAGCCGCTGCCGCCGGAACGCCATCACGACCAACGCCGTGGCCGCGAGCAGAAATGGATTCCATCCCCAGAACATCGTCCAGTAGTAGCCAACGAAGGACGAGAGCAGCGGCAGGGGAGGCTGCAGCAGCTCGAGTGCGGACGAGGAGCGCAGCGTCCGGACCAGTTCCGCGCGTTCGTTGCTCACGAGGAAGCCGACGTGCGTGACGACGGTTTCCTGCCACACCGTGAAGGCTCCGGCGATCACAACTGTGGCGGCCAGGAGTTTCGCCGTACGTCCGAGCAGCTTCCGCTCCGCGCGAGTCCACAGGAGGTACACCAGGTAGGTCCCGAGGTAGACGATCAGCTGGACGATCTCGCGAATGTGCACGATCGACAGCGTCAGCACGAGCCCGGCGGCCCCGATGAAGACAAACCGGGCCTCGCGGCCCTGATCCTCGTCGAGGAAGGTTGTGACAAAGGCGAGCGTCACAGGGAGCAGCGTACCCATGGCCACATCCGACGCGTGGGAATACGGGACGAGCTGACCCCATATGAGCGACGGCACGGACGCAAACGTTCCAGCTGCCGCAAACGCGAGGGCGGTGAAACCGCACGCAAGGCCCACCGTCATCGATCCAAAGACTCGTCGTCCGACGACAACCAGCGATGCGAGCGCAACCGGACCCCAGAAGAGGCGGAGCTTGTGATACACGAAAATCGCGTCAACGTCGCCGAGACGCGAGATCAGCGCCATCAGGTAGTGAATCGCGGGGAACGGGTAGGTATAGATCACACCCGGGGCGAAATAGATGTTGTCGAGCGCCGGACGCGGTAGCCAGGCAAGCCGTCGGATCACTCCGATGTGGAGATAGTCCTCCCCCAACGTATAGGGAGATCCCTGCAGGTAGAGAAACGCCGCGAGGGCTATCACTGAGGCCCACCACGCGAGCTCGGCTCCGGTTGCCGTCACCGCATCGGCACGGGGGTGACGCGCGGCGCCGATGACGGCCAGAGCAGTCGTCGCCAGCAGCAGCCCGGAGAGCATGGTCACCGCATTGAAATGCCCGAGGAGCGCCGCGATGACTGCGAGCTGCACGAGCGCAACGCTCATTCCGAACGCGACGACGAACAGCTCCGTCAGTGCCCATGACCGTCGCGGAACCGACGCGAGCGCGAGAGCCGCACCCGGCAGGACACCGATACAAATCGCCGGGAGGACGACACGAACGGGCCAGGCGAGACCATCCGGCGCGTCGACAAACCGAGCGACGACAGCAGCAGCCTCCACGCCGATGATCGCGAGACCGACCGCGCGGCGAGACACCGGGCGAATCAACGCGTCACCTCGAAGATTGGCGACCTGCCGTCATCACGGGCGCATTGGAAGAGATCAAGGAACGAGCGGAGCACGTTCGCCGGAGCGATCAGCACGTGCGTCGCCGCAACGAACGAGGGCGGCTCGAGAACGAGACCGCGCGAGGTTCAACGTTCACCATTCTCACGAAGCGGTTTGTCTGGAAGAAGGGCGGAAAGCGCCGCAACCCGCTCACACTACGCCATTTACAAGCTGCGGGTCAATGCGTCCGGCCGCGGTTTGACGGTCCATGTGATGAACGCTACGATGCCGGCTTGCGCGTCAAGCTGCTCATCTTGCCGATGCTGGCAGGGATTGTCGCGTTCCTGTTTCGGTTCATCACTCACGGCACCTTCTCAAACGACCACTACGTCCACTTGTCGCTCGCTCAGGCAGTGCTGCTCGGTGACTGGCCGATCCGCGACTATACAGAAGTCGGAGCGCCCTTCATGGTGGCGCTGTCGGCGGCCGCGCAGACGATCTTCGGTCGGGAGCTCTTCGCCGAGCTGATGCTGACCGTCATCTCGTTGGGTGTGGCGGCCGCCGTAACCTGCTGGGCAGCCGCCCGGCTCACAGGCTCGCAGACGCTCGGCTTCCTCGCGGCCCTCGCACAGATCGTCGCGTTCCCGCGTCTGTACGGATATCTGAAGATCACCCTCTACCCGATCCTGTTCGTGATCGGCTGGGCGTATCTGCGACGCCCGAATGGGAAACGCCTGGCGGCATTGGGAGCGTGGACCGCATTCGCATTCCTGCTTCGCCACGACCACGGCGTCTACTCAGCCATCGGTGGTGGTGCGGCCGTCATCATCGCGCACTGGTCAGAGGGCCCGCGGCGCGTACTGCAGCGCGCAGCTGCGTACGCCGGGCTCGTCCTGCTTTGCGTCAGTCCATACCTGGCCTACGTACAGCTGAACGTCGGGCTCGTGGAGTATTTCCGCACCGGGTTGCAAGTCAGCCGTACCGAGGCGCAACGTGGCGACTGGAATCTGCCCCGGTTCGTTCCGGTGCAATCGGGACCGATCGTGCTCACAAAACCCCGGTCAGCCGACGACCTGCCGGCCATCGCCGTCCGGTGGCGGATGGGCCTGTCGGACGATGACAGGCACGCACACGAACGCAGCCTCGGGCTCCTCTACCCTGAGTTACGGGACGATGGGCAGTCATGGCGGTATCGCGTCGAGCCCCCCGCGACGGAGGCGCTTTCCCAACTGGTTCGCCTGCCGGATGCGGCGGATACGGGCGGCTTCGACCGATCGTCGCTCCGGCTCGAGAACGGGCCACGTGGTCTCCACCGAATCGCCGTCGCACTGAATCTCGATCGCATCGCACCCGGGCCGCCGCTCGAGGACCTGTTCGGCGCCGTTAATTCCACGACCCTTCTCTTCTACACTGTCTGGCTGCTACCGGCGGTGACGCTCGTCCTTTGGCTGGTGCGACATCGGTCCTGCCGGCCTCCACTGCGGTGCGGCCCCGAGGTTCTCCTGCTGGCGGCGGTCGCGATGCCGACCATCGCCGGACTGGTGCGCTCACCGACTGACGTTCGCATTCCTGATGCGTTCGGGACCGCGCCGATTCTGGCCGTGTGGGTAATCGCGGCCACTTTCAGCGCGCGTCCGCGCGCGGCCGCGGCTCGTGCGGCGGTCAAGGTGCTGGCGGTTGCTGCCGGAATCACGCTTGCGATTGCCGTAGCGTCGATGGCGTCTCTGCGCGAAAAGATCGACGAGGCCGACCTGCGCGAGGACTCGTCGGTCATTCTGGAACGCGCGCACGGCATCATCGAGCGGACGCGCACATGGCCGTGGACAGGCGAATGGCCGGCAGGCGGAGGCAGCGAGCTCGTGCCCTACCTGAATCGATGCACGGACCCGCAGGATCGGCTGCTGGTGATGTGGAACGCACCGCAGTTCAACGTGTTCTCGCGGCGCGCCTTCGCAGGGGGAGAAACGCTCCTCGTGCCGCTCTTTCGCCCTACCGCGACGTACGAACCGGCCGTGCTCGAACGGCTCCGGCGGCAGAGCGTGCCGATCGTCCTGGCCGATCGCGATCAGCTGCCTGAATTCGAGAAGGCGTATGCAGCCATCTCGATGTACCTGTCAAAACGCTATCGCCAGGCGGGCGTGTTCCCCCAGGACGGCGGGCAGCAGATCATCGTCTTCGTCGATCGCGAGCGGCGCCAGAGCGGAACCGACCTGGAGCTCAACCTCCCCTGTTTTGGAGACGGCCAGCACGCGCTCAACCGGTAGCGTTTCCCAGTCGGGCGCGCACGATCTCGTAAATGGCCCAGCCGCCCTCGTCGAAGACGGGACGGAACAGATCGGGATAGTCGCGGAGGACGCGTGCCATCGTTTCGTGGTTCCCCGGATCCACGAGCACATGCGTCGCGCCAACGTGCGAGATGAAATCGACGCGTTCCGACCTCGTTTCTCGGTCGTTGAAGAACGGCTGAACCCCGTAGCGAAGCATCCGAGCGCGGTAATACCGGTAGTAATCCACGAACATGCCCTGCTCGTTGATCAGTTCCTCGTCTTCGCTGGGCCATGCCACCACCTGTTGTGGCATGAACGCTGGGGGTGGAAATCGTGCGAATTTATCGGCGACAAAAATGGCCTGTGGCGACACCCGCTCGGCCGCGAATTGCATCACTCGCACACTCGGCGGACAGGACCTGGTGAGCGGGATGACGGGAGGCGCGGCTTCGAGTTCGGACGGCACGAACGGTACAGACACCCCGCCGATCTGATCACAGGAGATCCCGGCGAACAGCTCCGTTGGGGTGTTCGCGCTTTCACGAAGCCCGGAAGCGACAGGTGAGCTTTCCGGCATCCAGGTGAACAGCGCCGCCGGCACGACAATCAACACGGCAACGATGGCCGTCCACCAGGACGCTCCGTTCGGCGCAACCCTGATCGGCTCCGCGCTCCGCGACCACAGACGATAAAGAACAAACAGGTAGCCGGCGATCGCCGGGACGAAGAGCAGATCGATCCATTCCGTGAACGCAGGCGCTCCGAAGTGGAAAACCAGCACGGCGACTGCCGATACCGCGAGGGCGGAAGCCACCCCCAGCACGGGGCGCAGGTGCGCGAGCCGGCAGGCGATCGTGTACACGGCCGCGCCGGTCAACGCGTGGACGAAAAAAACGATGTTTCGAACCGGCGAGTAGAGGATCTCAAAGTAGGTGCCCCAGATATACGTCATGGCGACGATGGGCACACGAATGATGATCAGATACGACAGAACACTGGCACCAATCAGCAGCACCAGCGGGCGGTGCCGATACTGATAGAGCGCGAACGGGGCAACGAGCACCACGATCGGCGTCCAGCCATAGAACAGGGTCGAGAAGCCGGGCACATAGTCCGAGAGCAATACGTGGGGCTGACCGAACAGCATCGTCCATGAGTTCCTGGAGACCGTGCCGATCAGGTCCGGGCGTCGTTGCGCGATCAGGCGCCCCACGGCATCGGCCGTCGCGCCGTGCCAGACGTTCCACACCAGCAGGGCGGCAGCGAGGCTGCCAAGCAGGAGAGCGGCGCGGTGCCACATGGCTCGCGACCCGCCCACCATGACCAGCGCTCCGACGAATGCGGCGAGGTACACGATCAACTGCACGACGTCGCGCGTGTGCACGGCCGTCAGCGCCAGGCCCAGCATCAACGTTGCGCACAGGAAAACGATCTGGCCGCGCCGCCGTTCAGCCTTGATGAAGTAGGAGGCGAGCAGCAGCAATGCCGGCAGGACGACGCCCAGCGCCACGTCGGAGGCGTGGCTGACCGGCTCGAGTTGCCCCCAGAAGAACCCCCGGACGCTGCCGAATGTCCCGTTGACAATGAACGCGATACCGGTCAGCGCGGACACGAGAGCAAGTCGTCTCGAACCAAATACCGCATTCACGAATCCGTACAAAGTCAACACGGCGATCACGACCCAGAAGGCGCGGAGCTTGTGGTAGACAAAAAGCGGATCGAGTCCACCGGCCCGGGCGATCAGCGTCATCAGGTAATGCGTTCCGGGAAAGGGGTATGTGTAGATCACCGGCGGGACGGCGTAAATCGAGTAGATGTTGTCGAGCGACGGCGCGTCGAGATAGAGAAGACGCCGGACGATCGCCACATGGATCTGATCCTCGGTGTCCTGAAACGGTGCTCCCTGAAGGTAGGCGAAGGCCGCCACCCCGAAGAGCGCGCATCCGAGCAGCACATCACTGCCGCGTATCACGGTTGCGGTGCCTCGGCGGCGGACCACCGCCGCGATTCCATGCAGCGCGGAAACCACATAGAGGGCCGTCAGCATCTCGCCCGTGTCCCGGTGCATAGAGACGGCGACGACGGTGAGGGCCTGGATCAGTCCGAAACTCACACCGAACCCGAGACTCGCCAGCGCGGCGACTGGAAGGCGCGCGATTGGGCGCCAGGCCAGCAGGATGAGTACGCCTGGAACGATTCCAACGGAGAAGCTGGGCCCGACAACCTTGATGAGCCAAGTAGCCGCTGAATTACCCGACACGCTGCCAGCCAGGATGCCGAGCGTGCCGAGGAGCATCGTGCTGGCAGCAAAGGTACGGCCCGGGCAGATCCAGACTGCGCGGCGCGGTCGGCGGGGATCGGTCATGACGCCGGGGACGGCGGCGTGAGCGTGTGATCACCTCTGGCGGCCGAAATGGTGGCCGGCATGGCGTGGCTGCGGGCTGCTGTAGCGGCGAGTCGTCGCCTCATTCCGAGTAACGCACCCCGATGCATCGGTACGGCATTGACTATATCCCAGCGGATCAGTCCTCTGCGGGCGACCACGTATCATAACGGCGTGCGTCTGAACTTCGTCAGCGCGCGGTACCGGAGGCGTCGTGCGAGTCCTGATAGTCGCGCAACACGTGAACTTCTTTCGCAATCTCGAAACCGTGATGCGGGAGTTGTGCCACCGCGGTCATGAGGTCCTGTTCCTTCACGGCGTGGATCTCGACGATCCGCGCGCCACCAAAAAGGTGGCGCGGAAGATCAAACGGGGCAAGCTTGTTCTCACTCGTGGCCTGGCCGCCGCGGAGTCGGAGATTCCCGGCGTCACGAGCGGGCACCGGCCGAAGCCGCCCGAAGCGTCGTGCCGTGCGCTTCGTTACGGCAGACAGGTGATGAACCGTGCTGCCTACCAGCGCCCGGGCCACCCGTCGCCGACGCGCATGGTGGAAGTCCTCGAACGTGACATGCCCCCGGGCCTCGCCGCCCGGATCGCGCACGGCCCGTGGAAGTACATCCTGCGGCAACCGGCGGCCATGAGGGGATGGCGCTTGATCGAAGACGCCAGTCCAGCGAGCTCCACGCTGACTTCCCTGCTGACCGAGGTCGCGCCGCAGGTGATGCTCGTGTCTCCGACCATCTGGCCGAAGGATCTGGTCGAGGCTGACTACATTCATACGGCGCGCTGTATGGGGATCCCGACGCTCGGCTACGTCAACAGTTGGGACAACCTGACGAGCAAGGGCACCGTCCATGTGCTCCCGGATCAGTTCATGGTCTGGAATGAACCGATGGCCCGCGAGGCCGTGGACCTGCACCTGGTGCCGGAGGAGATCATCCGCATCACTGGTGCTCCACACCTGGACCACTTCTTTGCGATGCGCGCGACAGCCACTCGTGACGAGATCTGCGCGGATATGGGTTGTCCCGCCGATCGTCCTTACGTCATGTACCTGTGCAGCTCGCGCACCCTCGTGAAGAGCGAGACCGACCTCGTGACGCGTCTTGCGACGGAGATCGCCCGGCAACTTCCCGGTCGGACACCGATGCTCGTCGTCCGGCCTCACCCGACGAATCCGGCCCCTTGGGCGGACTACGAGCATCCAGGCGTCGTGGTTTATCCGCGTGGCGGGGATCAAGCGGACTCGCCAGAGTCGTGGCAGCAGTACTTCAACCAGCTTGCGCTTGGAAGCTGCGCGTTCGGTCTCAACAGCACCGCATTCCTTGAAGCTGTCGTCGCCGGGCGGCCATGTCTCACCATCGTCGCCGACGAGTTCTGGGCGGCGCAGGGACGCACGGGGCACTTCCGGCACCTGATCAAGGGAGACTTTCTCGAGGTGGCGAGCGATGTGGCGAGCGCGACGCAACGGATCGCGCGAATCATCGACGGCGCCGACGAGAAACGGCAGCAGCGCCTGGAGTTCGCCCGCTGGTTTCTGCGGCCGTGCGGACTGGACCGTCCTGCCGCGCACGTGGTCGCGGACCTGATCGAGCGAAGCGCGGTCCCGGACGGCTCGACGCGCGCTGTATATCCCGTCGTCGAACCCATTCCCGGCCTGACACTGCGTTCCCAAGCGATCGGACGATGAATCCGACCGCATGACGCTCCTGCTGGTCGGCGCAACCGAGCGTGCGATCGCGGCCGTTCGCGAGGCTGCAAGGTCCCATTCATTTGACGTTCGAATCGGAACAAGTCCAGGCCCACCGGTCTGGGTGATCACGTCAACAGCGGACGAGCGCGCGGAAGCGATTCGTCGGTATGGCCTGCCGAGCCATCGCGTGATCGAGCTCCGCGACCTCGGGACAGGCGAAGGACCACCGCTGGAAGTTCTGCGAACGGCGCTTGGCCGGATGGTGGAGATTGGACAGCTGTTGCGATCGCGACCGCCGCTTGCGGCCGCGATCGCGGATCGCGCGATTCCTCTGTTGACCGAGTGGGCGACACGACTTGCCACTCAAGAAGCGCGACTGAAAATCGCCGCGAACATATCGTTCCTCCAGTCGAAGCATGGGACGGCGCTCAAGGGACGGATGCTGTTCGTGGCGCCCGACGTTCCGGCCTTTCTCGCGCTCTCCGGCCTGCTGAAGCAGCTGTCGCGCGAGGGGCACGCGGCGCACGTGGCGATCGCGCGCGTGTCGCCGGGCGATCCGGACCTGTCTTCCCTTCAAGACCTGTATACCGGCGTCACGGTGGGTCGCCCGCCGGAGCTGCTCGATTCACCGTGGCGGCCGCTGGCCCGGGCGTTGCGGGAATGTCTCTCCGCCTGGCGCCTGCTATTCGGGGCGCACGGCAGCATTCGTGCCTTCGAGTCCGCAATCCGAGGTGCATCCCCGTTCGCGGCAAAGCTGGCTCGAAGCCGGCTTCTGCGCGCCTGGCCCGTGCGGACGATCGCGCAACGCTTCATGGCGTCGACCGAGCGGGCGCTCCCGCTGGAGCTCGCCTTCGTCAGCTTTCTCGAGGATCGCAAACCTGACGTGCTGATCGTCCTGCCGCACCAGTCGGACGAGTCGATAGAGACTGATTACTTCAGGACCGCACGCAGGCTTGGCGTCCGGTCGCTTCTCCTTCCGGTCCGGTGGGACGATCTCGAGTCATGTGGCGCTCTTCGGTACGAGGCGCCCGATGCCATCGCGCTTTGGTACGAGGAGCAACGTCGCGCAGTGACGAGCGATTTCTATTTTCCGCCGGATCGAATGCAGGTAACCGGTCCGCTGCTGCCTTCGGACGTCATCGATGGAAGGACGCTCGTCGAACGCGACACCTACTGCGACCGGATGGGCATCGACGCGTCCCGGCGCATCATCCTGTTTGAAGCTCCCTCCGTATCGACCAGCGCCTCCATTACCCGTTTTCACGAGTGGCGGCGATCGGTGAAGGAGTGCAGCGATCCTGAAGTCCGCCGCGCTGCCGTGGTCGTCTACGTGCACAATCCGGATGAGGTCGCCGTGTGGCGCAGGCTCGTGTCGACTGCCGAGATCGTCGTGGCTCGCGCCGGCACAGATGAGCGGCGCGGGTTGTTCCGGCTGAACGAGTCGTTGATGGCGGCCGACGTCGTCATGGCGGCGAGTTTGACGGTAGCGCTCGAAGCCGGCGCCCGCGCCAGGCCCGTGATCGCCCTGCTCGATGTGGACCGCGATCGTGATTCAGAGCTCGCGCGCTTCTGTCGCGTTCATACCTCTACGGAGGGTTGGCTGGTCGTTGTGCGGAGCGCCCAGGACGCCGTTGCGCAGCTCGCGATGTTCGTTGGTTCTGAGACGGCCGCTCGGCGCCCTCAGGCGGTTGCGGCAGGGCGCGGCGGCCACGAAGCGACCGGCGCCGTGCGCGCGTATGGTCTGGTGCAGGAGCTTGCCGGACGCGCACCGACGAACGAGGCGACTATGCCGCCGCCGGCGTGGAAACGTCTGCTGATCCTGTGGTTCGCGTCCCTCGCTCGTCGTTTCGACACGTCCCGCAACGAGCGATCGCGCGGGAAAGCGGCTCTCAGCCCGCCTGCGTAAAGAGAACCGGCACCTCGGCAAGAACCGACTTCAGCGCCAATGCGGGGTCCGGATAGGACACCTCGGACGCGACCTTGCGAGCCAGCAGACGGAGACGGAGGGGCCGCCCTTTCGTGAACAGTTCGTCGAGATGGTGGAGTGTGTCCACGACCTCGAACCCGGCCCTCGCCAGAAGGCCCCGCAGGCATGCCTCGGTAAAGGCGACGATGTGGTGCGGAGGGTAAAGGCAGTATCGCGTGTCCTGGTGTTCAAGCACCGTGTCGAGCCTCGGAACGCTGACGAAGCAGTAGCCGCCTGTTCGGACCGCTCCCGCGAGGAGCCTGAGCGTCTCAAGCGGACCCGGCAGATGTTCGAGCACGTGATAGACCACAACGAGATCGAAGTGGCCATCCGTGGGAATTTCCTGCAGCCGCAGATGCCGCACGAACGCCGCGTCGCTCGACGGCTCTATCCCGAACGTTTCCCATCCATTGTCCTGGAGCATGTTGAGCCAGGACCCGGTGCCACAGCCGAAATCGAGGACCGTGCGACGTCCAGGAGACACGTGACGGTCCAGCAGCTCGAGCACCGCGCGTCCGGCGCGTCCCTTCGTCTTGGTCTGCGCCTCCGCCGCCTGGCCATCGGATCGCACGGCGCGCCATTTGCCGTCCGGCGCGTAGTACGACTGCAGCATCTCGGGCGACGGCTGAGGATATAAAAAGAAAAGGCCGCACTGCCAGCACGCCATCGGGCGATGACGGCCTGCCCTGGGCCACTCCGTCACGACCTGTGCGCCGGGAGCCCCGCACGCGGGACACTCCGCCGTGATCTTCGATGCCTTCATTTCTCGATGATGATACCGGGATTGCTGGACATGGCCGGGCCGGTCGAGCCGTGCATATCGCGACGCGGGCTCGCGTTCAGGAAGACCATCTGAGCTTCAGGATCGTTTGCAGGTAGGTGGCGCCCATGAGAAGGAACTGACCGACCGTCGCGCCCGTCTTCGTCTCGCCGGCCTGGCGGTCGAGGCACCGAAAAGGGATCTCGCGGATCCGTAAGCCTGCCCGACGGGCTCGAAACAGGAAATCGATGCAGTAGTCGCCGTGCCGATAGTGACGGCGCACTGGCACGCGCTCGACGGCCTCGCGCCGGACCGCCATGAGACCTGACGTGTAGTCGCGGACCGACGCGTCCAGCAGTGTCCTCGCAACGATGTTCGCCGCCACCGACCCCCAGACCCTGAGGCGCGGACCCCGGCCATCCTCGCCCCCCGGGACGTAGCGGGAGGCCACCGCGAGGTCTACCTCCTCCAGGGCGGCGAACAGCACGGGCAGAAAGGCGGGCTCCATGTTGAAGTCGGCGTCGAGCCACGCAAGCTTCTGGCCCCGAGCCGCGGCGATGCCGTCGGCGAGCGCCGATGGCAGCCCGCGTTCGCCGACGCGAGTGATCAGGCGTACCCGCGCGTCGTGGCCCCAATTGCGCTGGACCTCCCCGGAGGTGCCGTCCGGCGAGTCGTCGTCGACAACGATCATCTCTGCCTCTGGCACGTGGGCAAGCGTCTCCGCAATGAGGCGAGAGATGTTCTCCCTCTCGTTGTAGGTCGCGACGATCACGGAGAACGTCATGACTTCCTGGCCACGATCACGACCGTGGTCCCGATCGGCAGCGACATGCGCCGGAGGAGCCATCGTTCACCCGCTTGAATCGCCGAAAGGATCCGCTCCAGCGCGCGGGGAACGTCGACGATGTCGGACCGCGCCTCCGTTCCTGGGAAGAAACGGCGAGCCAGGCGATGGGTCACCGTCGGGACAAAGAGGAGGGAATTCGCATAGGTGCGCTTGACGATCTCGAAGCCGGCACCTTCGATCATGGAGGCAATCTCCCCGAGGCGATAGCGCTGCCTGGTATGGACGGCCTCGTCGTGCGGGCCGCGCAGCCAGTTCAGCGCCGAATCGGTGATGATCGCCGTCCCTTGCGGGGCCATGACGCGGAAGCACTCGGAGAGCACTCCCCGGTCGTCCTTCACGTTGCGGTGGTAGAGCACGTCGAGGCACAGCAGCAGGTCTGCGCACCCGGATTTCAGAGGAACATTATCGGCCGAGGCCCGCACCAGGCCGGAGAGGCCCCGTTTCCTGCAGAGGGCCAGCGCCAGCGGCGACTGTTCGATCCCGACCCATTTCCCTCCGGCGGCGGAAAAGGCCGCCAGGGGCCCGCCCGTTCCGCACCCGACGTCCACCGCGAACGACGGAGGCCACCGCGCGACATGTTCCTCGATCAGCATCCGCACCAGCTCCCGCCGGGCGAGGAACCACCAATAGCGGTCCTCGAGATCGAACATGCGCCGATATTCGTCGGGCTCCATTCCTCAGGTCCTGCGACTGCTCCTGCGGCGAACGTGAAGAGCGGATCAGCGCCGCGGAGCCAGGTACTCGCGGACGTGACGAATGACCGTGTCTCTGTCCTCGTCGCTCAAGTGCGAGGACGAGGGCAAATAGAGACCTCTCTCCCCCAGGTCCTCAGCAACCGGGAACGACTCGGCCGACTTGTAGACCGGCTGCTGGTGCATCGGCAGGAAGAAGGTGCGCGTCTCGACGCCGTTCTTCGCGAGATGGTCCATGAGCCCATCCCGCTCGGCCAGGTCTCGAACCAGGAGGCCGTACATCCAGCATATTGGCGTCGCGTAGTCCTTCGTCTCGAGCGGCTCCGCGAGATCGCCAAGGCGCTCGGTGTAGAAAGCCGCGTTCCGGCGCCGTCCGGCGATCAGCTCGTCGAGGCGCTCGAGCTGCGCCCGGCCGACCGCGGCCTCGAGCGCGCTCATCCGAAGGTTCCACGCCAGCCGCCTGTGCCAGAAATGCCTCTCCTCATCGAAGTCGTACGCCCGGGTATGCCGGAGCCGATGGGCAAGATTGTCGTCGTTGGTGACGATCATGCCCCCCTCGCCTGACGTGACGATCTTGTTGGCGTAGAAGGAAAAACACCCCGCGTGACCCAGCCCGCCGACCTGCTTGCCTTTATAGAGCGCCCCGTGGGATTCCGCGGCGTCCTCCACGAGGAACAGCCCGTAATCCCGGGCGAGCCGGAGGATTGGATCCATGTCGCACGGGTGGCCGTAGATGTGCACCGGTAGGATCATCTTCGTCCTGGTCGTGATCTTGTCCTCGATCAGCGAGACGTCGATGTTGCCCGTGCCGGGCTCCGAATCGACGAACACGGGCGTCGCGCCGCACTGCGTCACGGCGCCGGCTGTGGCGATCATCGTGAACGCGGGCATGAGGACCTCGTCTCCATCCCGAATCCCCAGAGCCCACAAGGCAAGGAACAGAGCCGAGCCTCCCGAATTGACCGCCACCGCATGTTTTGTGCCCCAGCGCTGCGCGAACGCCTCCTCGAAGAGACGGACTGGAGGCGCGATCGACGAGAGCCAGCTCTTGTCGATCGCCTCGCAGACGTACTTCTTCTCGAGGTCCGACAGCGATGGCTCGCAAACCCTGATCAACGGTGCGCTCTCCCTTTCTTCTCGTCCGACGCCTCGCTGAGGTCCGCTTCGAGCATTACCTCGATCAGTCTGCGAAACTTTACCTGCGGGTCGAACCCAAACGCGTTCCGCGCCTTAGAAGCGTCGCCCACGAGTTGCGCCGTATTGCCCGGCCGAAGAAGCCCGGCGTCGATACTCACGCGGCCGTCGAGGTCGAGTCCCGCGAGCTCGAATGCCGTATCCAGCCAGGCGCGAACCGTGTGCGCCTCGCCGGTCGCGATGATGTAGTCGTCGGCCCGATCCTGCTGGAGGATGCTCCAGGCAGCCTCCATGTATTCCTTTGCGAAGCCCCAGTCGACGGCGGCGCTCAGGTCCCCCAGGAGCAGACGATCCTGCAGGCCCGTCTTGATTCGAGCGGCGGCCCTGGTGATCTTTCTCGTGACGTACTCGTCGGTCCGGCGAGGAGACTCGTGGTTGTACAGAATTGCGGTCGATACGAACATCCCGTACGCATCGCGATAGTGTCGCGCCAGCACATACGCCAGCAGCTTCGCGCATGCATAAGGGCTTTGCGGCCGGAACGGCGTATCCTCGGTCTGCGGGCTTTCCGTGGCTTTTCCGAACATGTTCGACGTGCACGGCTGGAAGATCCTGATCGTCGGGTCGATCTGGCGGACGATCTCGAGGAGGCGGCCCACGGCGGATCCCGTGATGTCGTACGAGTACTCCGGGGTGTCGAAGCTCCATCGTACGTGGTCCTGATCGGCCTCGTTGTAGAGCTCCTGTGGCGCCACGTCCCGAATGATCCGGTAGAGCGATGTGGTGTCAGCCAAGTCCCCGCGGTGGAGGATGAGGCGGTCCTTGATGTGCTCGATGTTTCGGGTGTTCCCGGTCGCGGAGCGGCGCACCATCCCGTGCACCTCGTACCCCTTGTCGAGGAGGATCTCCGCCAGATAGCTGCCGTCCTGGCCGGTCACGCCAAGAATCAGCGCCTTCATCGAGCCAGCCATGCGTTGAACGACTGAAATCGCGAGAAGGGCTCCGGCAATCGCCCTCCGCGCGGATCCTCCGGCAGCCTCACAGAACCCGAACCTCCGGCAGCGGCACGATGAACTTCCCTCCTGCCGCCCGCCAGTCGCTCTCGCGACGCAGGAACTCGTTCAGAAACGCCCACGGCAGTACGAGGAAGTAGTCCGCCTCTTTCCTGGCCTCCTCCTCGGGGACGATCGGGATCAGGGTGCCAACTGTGTACGTCCCAAACTTCTCGGGGCTTCTCTCGGCGGCGCCGCTGATCCACTCGTGGGTGAGCCCATAGTACTGGAGAATCGTGTTCCCCTTCGTCGACGCCCCGTAGACGTACACCTTCTTTCCCTTCGCAACCTCACCCTTGATGAACGTGACGCACTCGTTCCTGTTCCTCTCGACGCGCGCATAGAAGTCCAGGTAGTCCTGTTTCCTGAAGCGGTCCGCGAGGGCGATGCTCCCGGACCGATACTTCCGGGCGAACAGGCGATAGCTGCCGCCGTTGACGTCGTTTTCCTCGAGCGCGAAGATCTCCAGTCCGTTGTGCTCGAAGAGGTACTGGAGGGATTCGAGTGAGTAGTATTCCAGGTGCTCGTGACAGATGTTGCCGACGTCGTTCGTTTCCAGCATCGGGCGCAGGCACATCAACTGCGCCACGAAGACGCCGTCGTGGGCAAGCACGCTCGCGGCGTCCGCAATGAAGGTGTTGGGGTCGTCCATGTCGTAGAACATTCCGATGGCGGTGATCGCGATGGCCTTCTCGCCCGGGAACATCCGCTCGAAGGCGTCACGCTCCCAGAAGCCATGAATCACGTGCGGCGTCACCTGCCGCAGGTGGCCTACGAGATTGTTGGCCGGCTCGCAGCCCACTCTTCTCAGCGTCTCATTGCCGTAGGCCGCCAGCAGCGTGCCGTCATTGGCACCGATGTCGAGGACGATGGCGCCGTCCGCGGGCGAGACCAGGCGCTCGACGCTCTCGGCGACGTCCCGCAGGGCGCGTCGCATGGTCTCCGTCACGCCAGATCGGTACCAGTAATGGCGCGCGTACAGGATCTCCTGCGGGGCCGTGTGCTTGAGTTGGAGGAGAGTGCATTTCTCACAGAGGACCAGATCGAGCGGACCCTTGATCCCCGCGGCGTCCCGATCGCGCACGAAGTCCGACACATAGAGATCCCCGAGCGAGAAAACCGGTTCGAGCGCAGGAGAACCGCACACGCGGCAGTGCTCTATCTCGGTAACGGCCGTCGGGACGCTCATCATGGGGGGGTCGCCAAGTCTCTGTCGTCGATGAACTGGGCCACACTCCAGGCGAGCGGCCGCGCTTCATTGTGGGAAGGAGGCTGGTGACGAGTCAACCCAAGATACATCAGCCCGGCTGAGCGGCAAATACCGCGCTTCGTCACGCAACCGAAAAGACAATCATCGGAAGCAGGGAAACCCGAGCAGCGGATCCGTTCCCGTGGGCACGCGTTCATTCTCCACGAACACGCGCACCCACGGCTCGCCGTAGGCGTCGATGACTCCGACCTCGTGGTAGTGGCTGGCAATGTGCTGCGCCAGCAGCGGATAGTTCTCGATGATCTCCTTGTCGTAGTCGAAGGCGGCAAGGATCACAGGTACCGACTGGTGGCCGAGCCGCTCCAGCACGAGCCGCTGATCCGCCTCGGTGCGCAGGAATGAAAACGCGAAGTACGATTGCCCGCCGGCAAACCGTCGGCGCGCGAAGTAGGGAACCTGCTCGGCGAACGTCCCGACGAGCACGTAGTCGTCCGGGGCGGTGCATTCGGCGAGATACCGGGCCGCGCCCAGGGTGCCGCTGAGATCAACCTTGGTCCAGTCGCTGGGCGGCAGCGCAAGCAGCTCACGCCTGACCTCCGCAAACCGTTGCGCCACCACTTCCGGTGACTGCGTGAAACCGCCGGTACTCAACTCATGGGGCACGTATTCGATCGGCACGAATGCCGCGCACATGAGCGCCAGGAGCACCGGTGGACCGGCTCGAGCTACCGCGCGCCCCACGTGCGACGTCAACATCGGAGCGGTGCCGACGATCCACGGACCAATGAGGGCCATCGGCACAACCGCGTCGCCGAAGCGCGCCTGAAGATGCGAGCGCAGCAGGAAATAGTTGACGAACGGCGTCATCGCGACAAGGGCCCATCCCGTCCCGATGTGCGCGTCATGGCCGCCCCGCGATCGACGGGTCGATAGCGTCGCCAGCAGTGCGAGCGCAGCGACGACCAGTGCCCAGTACGTATAGTAGGTGAGCGCGATAAGGCTGTCGGCCGCGAGCGGAGCCGCGGGGTCGAAGCGCGGCCTGAACCCCATCGCTGGATTGTTTACTGATTGTGTGAGCGATGCCCGCAGCACCAGTCCGGCATACTGGATCACGCCGCCGTTCCACGCCAGCCACAACAGCGACGGCAGTGACACCAGGACGAGCAATCCTCCGTACATCGCAAGGCGACGGAGCGGAACGACCATCGGTCGCGACTGGGATCCGACGATGCCCGCGACAGCTCCAACGCCCACGAACAGGCCGTAGTCGTGGCGGAACAGGCCAGCGATCAGGGTCGCGGCCGCCAGCGCCGCCAGCCGCCGCCATGTGGGCCGCAGGACCGCCCAGCGGATCGCCACAATGCCGAGCGTCATGGAAAACAGCTTCTGGTAGTTGTAGGGGACCGTCCAGCTGAGGATAACGACGCCCGCGGTGAGCAGTGCGACCAGCCAGTTGCGTGACAGGTTGCCCGCGAGGACAAACACCATTACGGCGCAGAGCGCGAGCGCACCGAGCGTGTAGCACGCGTGCACGAACAGGTTGCGGCCCCAGGTCCGCTGCGCGAGGGCCGGCAGCTCGAAGCTGAGGGAGGGCCAGACTCCACGCAGCTCGTTGTCGGCGAAGTCGCGCAGCGGCTGCTGGCCGCTCACTACCATGTCGACATGCGTCAGGGTCACGAACTCGTCGTCGTCGAAACCTCCGAGCGAGCCGCCAAGCGCGTTGAAGCGGAGGAGAAACGCAACCGCGGTGATCGCCAGAATTGCGAGGATGAGCGCAACGCGACCGGCGCTCCGGAGTGCTCGGGAATCCGACAGCGCGGGTCCGCGCGTGGGGTGGGATGCGCTCATGGAGGGGGCACGTCTCTCAGCTTCGCCTGGCCGACTTCATCGCCGACCGCGTTTCCCGATCGATCTCCCGCCGGCGGATCGTTTCGCGCTTGTCGTGTTCCTTCTTGCCTTTGGCGAGCGCCAGCAACACCTTCACCCGTCCCGTTTTGAAGTAGAGCTCGAGCGGCACCAGCGTCAGCCCCTTTTCGGCGGTTTGTCCCACGAGCTTCCGGATTTCATGGCGGTGAAGCAGCAGCTTGCGCGGGCGCATCTCCGCATGCTCGGCTGATCCCCGGTGGCTGTACGGACTGATATGGACGTTGTATAGCCAGATCTCGCTCCCCTGAACACGCGCGTAGCTGTCGCGCAGGTTCGCGCGGCCTTCGCGAATTGACTTTACTTCCGTACCCAGCAACGCGACGCCCGCCTCCCACGTCTGAAGCACGTGGTAGTCGTGGCGGGCCTTGCGATTCTCCGCAATCACACGCCTCGCTTCGTCGCCCTGGGCCTTGTCGGTCATTACGAAATCGTACTACGTGCGATGGCCGACGGACTGTTCCCGATTCCGGCCTGCCTCGTATCGATTACGCCGCAAATCGCTGCCTCGACGGCGGCGGACGTCGGGCCGCATGGGGACAGCGCTGACCGGAGCCCGTCGAGTGCTGTCCGAGAAATGCCTCGGAGGCGTGGTACAACAGCGAAATCTGAAATCCACCATTGCCTTCAGCGTCGGGATTGCGACCTTCTTCATCCGGTACTTGACGACCGGCGCGATCGACAACGACCATTTCGTGATGCTGGCGCGCGCGTTCCAGGTGCTGCACGGCGATTGGCCGGTGCGCGATTTCGAAGATCCCGGACAGCCGCTGGCGTACCTCGTGTCGACCGCCGCGGCGGCACTCTTCGGCCCGACGCTCCTCGTGAACGTCGTCCTCTGCATCCTCTTTCTGTCCGTGACGTCGGCGCTCGTGTATCTGCTGGCATTCCGGGCGACGGGAAGCACCGTGGCGGGGCTGCTCGCAGCGGCAATGACCGTTGCGATCTATCCGCGGATGTACAACACGACGAAGGTGCTCGTGCCTGTCGTGGCGATCTGGCTTTCCTGGCGTTACGCGGACGCGCCCTCAGCGAGACGGCTCGTCCTGTTGGCAGGATGGACGGCGATTGCCTTCCTCCTGCGCCACGACTATCTCGTTTACGTCGCGGCTTCGAACATCGTGCTGCTGACGATGTGCCATTCCGACGATCGCGGCGAAATGATTCGCCGCATGGGGTCCTACGCCGGCCTGTCGCTCCTGTTCGTCAGCCCATGGCTCTTGTACGTCCAGTGGTCGGAAGGGATCGCCGAGTACTTCGCCTCGGCGTTTCGGTTTGTCACGGCGGAAGGAGTGCGGACGGCTGAAGGGTGGCCGCGGAGCCCCTTGTTCTACGCGCTCGTGGCCATTCCAGTGACAGGTTTGCTCCTTTCATTCCGAAGAAGGTCGAGGCTCTCGCCTGCGCAACTGGCGTCGGCGTCGGTGCTGGTCCTGTTGATCGAACTGGTCTTCCTCCGCGACGTTCTTGCCGCACGACTGCCCGATGTGGTGGCGCCCATCGCCGTCGTCGCCGCGGCGGTCGCGGGCCAGGTGCTGCCCTCACGCGTGCTGAACCGTGCCCTCCTCGCGACCGCCGTCGCGCTGCTCGTGCTCGCCGCGGCCCTGGCAGTATTGCACCCGGATCGCCTTCCTACTCTGGACACCCTGGCGCGCCAGCCGGCGCGCGTTACTCGACGTCTGGCGCAGGCGTCGCCCGAGATCCAGCCGGATCCCCATCTTGCCCCGCTGGTCGACTATCTCGCGCGTTGCACGCCGCGCGGCGACCGCGTCCTCGTCAGCGGCTTCGGACCGGAGATTCCGGTGCTCGCGCACCGTGCCTTCGCCGGCGGACTCGCCGCGTGGATTCCCGGGTACTACGACGACCCGGCGGATATCGGACGTGCTCTCGCGCGCTTGAATCGTGAGCGGGTCGCCGCGGCCGTGATGCTGGATGGCTCGACGGACTTCAGGAGGTCGTGGCCGGAACTCGATCGGTGGCTGCAGCAACGCGGCTGGGCTGAGCACGCAGTGCCGGCGATCGACTCCCGCCTGCGCGTCTGGCTGCCGCGCGCCGAGCCGACCACGCCAATCGACGCGCCGACTGCCCTTCCATGTCCATCGGTGTGAGTGTCCTTCGAGACCGACGACCTTCCGCTGCGGTAGAATCACCGCGTTCCTCTCGCGCGCGACTGCCGAAGTGGAGATCTGCAGCCGCGCTCCTGTCGAGAACTTGACCTTTGGATCCCGCGACCGTTTTTCCCTGGTTTCTCAGGACACTGCTCGCTGCGGCTCTGGTGCTCTGGGTCTTCCCCGGGCTGCCCCTGTGGACGCCCGTCCGGTTCTTCGTCGCTGCTGCCGCCCTTCTACTCCTCCCAGGGGCCGAGATCGCCCGGCGGCTCGCGGGAGGCGCGCGGCACGCGGAGATTTTGGTTGCCGGATTCGGCATCCAGCTTCTACTGGTGGCGCTCGTAACGGTCGCGACCTTTCAAACGGAATGGAACGCTCGCGGCGCCTCGGCCTTCTTCCTCTTGTCTGCGCTCGCGACAACGATCGCGACGGCCATCTGGCGCGCTCGGCCGCGAATCGATACCACCACGTTTCAGCCGGGCGCCTCGCTCCGCACTGTGGGAACCATCCTGGCCCTGCTTGTCGCCGCGGCTGCCGTTGGCCTGTATTTCGTGGGCGTGCCCTTCGAGGGGTTTTACGGCGAAGACTTCCTGGCATTGGGCTACATTCGGAAGCTGGCGGCGCTCGAGGCGATTCGGCCGGACAACTACATGTACAAGACGCCGGCCACGCTCGCGTACGTCTACGCGCCCTTTCATTTCTGGGAAGCGATGATCGTTTCCCTGTCTGGGCTCGATCCCATAGTGATCTACCACCGCATTCGTGCGCTCTGGTTCATCGCGTCGATCCTGATCCACGTGGTGCTGATCGGGGCGTTGTGCGGTCGCCCGAGGACAGCGCGACTGGGAGGGATCGTGCTCGTGCTGCTGACCGCAAGCACGTTCGGCGGCGTGGCCTATGCGTGGGGTCTCACCGTCGAATCGGGACAACTCGCTCCCCTGAGCCACCCGGCCGACATTGCCATCAGCATTCTCGCGCCACTTGAACTGACCTTGGCGGTGGCGCTGGTGCTTGGAGAGAGTGGGCCTTGGCAACGTATGCTCGCGTGGCTGGCGCCGCTCGTGCCGTGCGCGGTCTTTTTGATCCACCCCAGGGAAGTCCTTCAGTACCTCATATATGTTTCTCTACTCGGTGCCGCGGTAGCGCTCTCCGGGCAACTGAGCCGTCCGAGGATGTTCCGTATCGGTATGCTGGTCGCTGTCCCTCTGCTATTCGCATCCGTGGTCGGAAGCACAATCATGCAGACGGCGGACGTCAATGCGTTCGAGGGCGTTGCCATGCGTCAATGGCACCAGCGCTACGGATATGTGCTGACCTCGGCATCGGCCGCCCTGTTCGGCCCGCCGATCTGGGAAATCGGTGGACAGTCCACGGACTTTCCAATTCTGTGGAAGCTGCCCGGATACGCGCTCTTCACCTGGCTCGCTCCAATCGGGCTCGCATTCCGTCGATCGGCTGCTGCCCTGTGGCTCGCGCTTGCATGCCTCGGCTTCCTGGCGCTCCTCCGAATTCCAGCGCTGTCGTACCTGTTCGTCTCGGCCACGTTCTCACAGGCGCTGTTCTCCGGGGAGGTCTATCTCTATCCGATGGTTTACACCCTGATCGCGCTGGTCATCGCTCTCGGCGCGGAGGAAGCTGTGGTCCGGTGGGGAGTGGCTGGAATCGGCGCGGCATTTGGCCTGGGCGTGGCGCTTGCCGTGCTTGCCACTCTCGCCATGCGCGCGGGACAGCGCGGCGCCGACGTCCTTCTCGCAGGCGCTCTGATCAGTGCCACGGCGGCGCTGGCCGCGAGGTGGATGGCCAAGGGGCTGCGGTCTCTGCCGTCCCCGGCAGACAGAGGGCGTGACATGTGGACGGTCGTCGCAACGGTGGCGGCCACCGTTCCGCTTGCGCTGCTGGGCACGGGTTTCCGCGGGCATCTGATCGACAGCGAAGACCAGATCGAAGCACATCATCAGAGCGGCAACGAGCGGCCCACTCTTTTCGAGTTCGCCCACAACCAGTACCTGAGGACGTGGGTCGAGGCAACCGACTGGACTCGTCGGTTTGACCGGACGTTCAGCCCCGGTCTGTTCACGATCCCGCCTGCGATCATGGGTACGCTCGCCACGCTTCCAGGTCCGGCGGTCGTTGACGGCCCGTTCGCGGACACCTGGCTGGTGGAGGTCCATCTCTTCACCGCGCACTACCTGGTCCACAGCGGCACTCCCTACATGCTGGATCAGGCCTATCGGGCTAAGTACATGGGGGCTGAAGAGCCGCATCCGGTGTTCTGCGGGGCCGAAGAGTTCAACGCCGAACGAGCTCTCCGCTACCTGGCTGAGAACAACGTGCGTTACCTTCTCCTCGACCCTCCCCATACGTTCGTGTCGAAGGCATTGGCGTCATCGGTGCGTCCGCTCCTCGTTGACGACGTGTCTGGTTGGTCGATCCTGGAGATCAACGTCAGCCGATGACACAGTCACTGTCTTTGGGAATCGGGCCGCAGTTGACAGTGCTCGTGTGTGTCTTCAACGAGCGGCCCAACGTGGAACGTCTGGTGTCGGAGCTGCGCGCCACGCTGGACCCGTGGCTGGCCGATTCGTACGAGGTTCTGTTCGTCGATGATGGCAGCCGCGACGGCAGCAGCGAAGTTCTCGATGCAATGGCCGAAGCGGATCGCCGTATTCGCGTCATTCATTTCTCGCGGAACTTCGGACAGCATGCGGCTATTGCCGCCGGGATGGTCTACGCCCGCGGCAAGGCGCTGGTGCTCATGGATGCTGACCTGCAGGATTCTCCATCAGCGATTCCCTTGCTGTATGCCGAATACGCCAAAGGCGCCGATGTCGTGTTCTCGCTCCGTCGTGAGCGCAAGGACACCCTCGTTCGGCGGAGTGCCGGCCGCTGGTTCTTTCGCGTTCTTTCGCACCTGCTGCGGCAGCACGTCCCGGAGAACATCGGCACGTTTCGACTGCTGTCGGCAAAAGCGGTGGACGCGTTCAATCGCCTTGGGGAACGTTCGCGGGTAACGGGTCCTCTCAACCACTGGCTGGGGTTCCGGACGGCGTACGTAGAGGTGGAACACCACCCACGGCACGCAGGGTATTCCAAGTACGGGCTCAGAGGTCTCATCCGTCTGTCCGTCTGGACGGTGACCGCCTTCAGTTCCTTTCCGCTTCGCGTGGTCACCGCCATAGGGTTTCTCGTTACGTTCTCCAGCTTGATCTACGCGGCGTATGTGGTGGCGTATCGGCTGCTCGTTGGTGGCGTCTGGCCGGGATTCTCGGCGCTCGCGTTGCTGTTCGTGATGCTCACGGGCGCGCAAATGCTGCTTCTGGGAATTGTCGGCGAGTATGTCGGGCGAATCTACACCGAGGTCCAGCGACGTCCGCTGTTCCTCATCGACCGGGCGGTGAATTTCGAAGGCGACGAGCCCCTCGACCTGGAGCCGGGACCGCCGCGCGAAGGTCGTGCGCGACCATGACGGTGGAGATCGCTCAACCCTGGCCGCCTGTACGATGCGAGGATTGCGACGCCGTCGTTGAGAGCCTTGATGGCCGTTACCTGTGTCCCTGCGGCTGGGCGCTGGCTGCCGAAGGCGGGATCGCAGCCTGGAGCACCCTGGCACCGATCGGGAGCTCATACCCGGCACACGCGGCTCGCGCTCAGGCTGAATGGGAGGTGAAGCACTTCTGGCCGCGAGGCCGAGCGCTCATCCTCGGCGACGTCGTGTACGCGCTGGTTAGACCTGAGGAGCCTAACCGTCCAGCCCGCTTTCTCGAAGTGGGCTGCGGAACGGGGACCGTGCTGGCCCAGATTGCCAGTCGAGGATTCGATGCCACTGGCTGTGACGCGTTCCGCTCCAATCTGGAAATCGCCAGAGAGAGGGTTCCCGCCGCGGCGCTTTTTCAAGGGGACGGCGCAACTGCGACGGCGCCGGGCTGGTTCGATGCCGTAGGGCTTTTCGATGTGATCGAGCACGTCGACGACGAAGTACCAATCCTCGCGTCATGTTTGGACGTCGTCCGGCCCACTGGGCGACTCTTCGTTACGGTGCCCGCATTCCAAGGACTTTATGGACGCCGCGACCGCATCGCCGGCCACCGGCGACGGTACCGTGCGGCTACGCTGCGGGCACGTATTGAAGCAGCGGGTTGGCGGGTGGAGCGGATCACGTACTTCTCCACCGTCCTCTTTCCGTTGTTCGTCCTGGCTCGTTTCGTGGAGCGGCTCGTCGGGACGAACGGACCCGACCCGACATCGGGAACCGACCTCGCGGAGACCAAAGCGGGTGGCGCGCTCAACGGCCTCGGGCTGGTGACCTTTGCGCTGGAGCGGCGGTGGCTCCGACGACATTCGCTTCCGTTCGGTAGCTCCCTGCTTGCCGTGGCGCGTCGACCCTGACTTTGCCTCGACCCATGACGCCAACGAGCCCGGCGTGCCATGCGCGCTCGGACCACGAGAGATCCTCGCGGTACTTGAAGTCACCCTTCGCCAGCGGCCAACCGTTGATGTAACGGATTGAGCGGAAGCCTACGGCCTCAAACCAGCCTTTCACCTCGGCGATGTCGTGCTCATGATGGTAACGAGGCGCGTACCAGTCGAAATTGCAGCACTGGCGCACCTCCCAGTTTTTCTGCCGCGAGAACCAGATGAATCGGTGAAGCTTTCGCACGCCGGGAATGCTGCCGAGTACACACAGAACCGAACAGAACGCGTTGATGCCAGGATACGGAAGACGGTTCACCAGCGCGCGCAGCGTGGTGTCGAGGGTTCGAAGGGGCCAGACCGTCCGCCGGAAGACGGCGACGTAGCAGTCGCCTCCTTCGCGAACCAGGGGCACGAGCGCCTGGAATCCCCTTCGGGTGTCCGGTGTGTGGTGCAGAACACCGTGGCTGTACAGGAGGTCACAAATCGCGTTTTTGAGAGGCGGGTGGTGGACGTCGCCTTGAATGAAGTGGGTCGAGGGCCATCGTCCCGCAAGCGCGCGGGCCTTGTCGATCGCGACCGAGTAGTCGAAGCCGATGAGCTCCGCGGCGTGTTCGCCCACGTACTTCATGAACCGTCCGCCGCCGCAGCCGGCATCCACGATGACCTTGCCCCGAAGATCGTCCGGCGTGAGGTCGGTAATCTGAAAATACTCTTCCTGGTCTTCCGGGCGTTCCCAATCGAACGAGTTCCACTGGAAGCCGAAACTTGCGGCGTAGTTTGCGCGGAGATTCTCGCGAGCAGTCACATCAGGCAGAAGACGGGGAATGAAGTCGATGATGGGATACTGCGCTCGGCATGACGCCGAGACGCACGCGAGGCGTCCCTCCGCCACTTCCCCGTTTTCGATTCGTTCCCCTTCGAGACGCAGGTCAGACCGGCACAGAGGACATGCCAGCCACTGCAGCAGCCGCGGTTTCACCGGAGGCTAATGTTAGCTCATCTTCTTGGAGTGACGCGGCATCGGATGGCGGCACGTGACGAGCGCGGTCGGGCCCACCTGAACACGGAGGTAGCTATGGCACGGAGGAAATGCCATGCGGTTTCGACAGCCGCGCCGCGAGGAGCACCGCTTCGATCAGACTGGAAGGATCGGCGACCCCTTGTCCGGCTATGTCGAATGCCGTGCCGTGATCAACAGAGGTGCGGACGATCGGTAG
>Ga0137452_1000045_pt1 | contig 48551 bp, 85 predicted proteins | sample EasRivERMGT513_2_FD_102312 | JGI IMG/M metagenome (GOLD analysis project Ga0137452, IMG submission 102312) | Soil microbial communities from meander-bound floodplain in the East River, Colorado, USA - East River MetaG ERMGT513_2 | ecosystem: Environmental > Terrestrial > Soil > Floodplain ...
AAGCGAGGTCGCAATCCGCGCGCACAGCGACCAATAGAGCCTGTGGTGCGCCGCGTTGCGCGGTTGCTTGACTTCAACATGCAGGGGCTTTCCAACCGGCAACTTGGAGAATTCGTCTAGGCTCTCCGTGTCCACCGGACGCAAAGCCCCGGCCATGCGCTCGCACCAGAACTCCGCCATGTCACGCGCTCGCTGTTGCCGTTGTCAACCGTTCATAGGTATCCGCAAGCGTTCCCATCACGCCGTCAAAAAGTCCCGTGTCGAGCTTCGATAGCTTTTGAAGCGCCGCGTCGTTCTTCGATTCCCATGCGCGTAGCTCTGTCAGCGTTCCGCAGCCACGCACAGCAGCCTCCGCATCTCCCGCCCACTTCTTTGCCGCCGTGTCAGGCGACGGCGCTACGGAGCGTTTCGCGGGCTCTGGAGCCTTCGCGTGGCCGTTGCCGTTTGTGCGGCCCACTGCGGCCTCGCCATCGTCATCGTCCGACGCGACAACGCCCACCATCGACATAAGCGCGTAGCGACGGGCGTATGTGAGCGCAGAGCCGATGCCCTGCGGATCATTCTTGACGGGACGGATCGGGTAGCGCGAACGCGCCCATTGGCCGGAAGAGTGGGCGAGCGTCGTTTCAAGCCACGTCTGATCGCCTTCGTATTGCGTGGTCTGAATGATCGCGAGACCGTTTTTCGATAGCGGCTCACGGCACGCGGCCATGACGGCGGCCAGGTCCGCATAGCTCGATTTGAAGAACGTGTTCTCTACGTCCTTTGCGGCAGACCTCATCATGCCCTGCGCTTTGGATAGCGCGGTCGCCAGTTCGTTAATTTGTTCTGACTGCATTGAACTCTCCTTGGTAGCGGAGAAAGTCCCCCGCGATTTCACGTTCATCAAACCAGCGAACGAATGCGCGCGACGGCCCGACGTATTTGTGAGAGAATAGAATTTGCGTCATGAGCGCGTGATACTCGTCCTTGGAGATCGGTCGGCGTGCGAGGTAGAGCCATTCTTCGTAAACGTCTACCTCATGTCCCGCGACTGTCGGCCAGCCATCGCCCGGCTGCACAACGATGCAGCGCAGCTTTTCATCCGACAGCAGCTCGCCCGTCTCCTCGCAAATCTCACGTTCCATGCAGATCATTCCGGGATAGAGGATGCCGCGATCTGAATACGATCTCACGAACCAGCCACAGCGCGGTTCCCCTTCCCAAACCGGCGGACGCTCCCCACGCAAAGCAGCGGCATGCCATTCGTAAAGCTGTGCCTCTGGGGTCGGGAACCGGCTCATCGAACGCTCACCCTGCCATCTACGTGCTTCTTGAACCGGCTCTTGCGCGATCCCGGCATTGGTGGACCCTTGCGCGCCTTGCCCATGCGGACGTGGTTTGCGCGGGCCTTCGACCCGGCGGCCCGAGCGGTTTTGTCTTGGTGGCAAGGCTTCGTGCAGATCGCCTGCCAGTTGTCGGTCGCATTATCGCCGTCGAATTGGCGGTCCTGAATGTGGTCCCATTCGTAGAGCCCGGAGACCAAGACCTTCCTGCATTTGGGTAAGTTGCAGCGGTTGTCCTGACGCTTGAGGAGGGCCGTCTTCTGCTTCTGCGTGGGCTGGCGGCGGGCGGTCATGAGAGCTTCCCATCTCCGACCAACTGGAACGCAGCGCCATATCGGTCAATCGTATCTGCAAGCGCCTCGGCTTCATCTTGGGTGATCGCCCGGTCGAAGGTCATGCCAACGTGGATGTCAACAAATCGAACCGGACGCCACTTGTAGGCATCCGCGAACATTTGCGAGATTTCGCCGCGCATGTCGTCAAGCGTGTCACCGCCGGGTGCCATCGCGTATTCCTCGGTCCACGCGCTGAGCTTGCCAGCGTCATCGAAATAGACCTCGCACAGCCCGAACACTGTGCTGCCGTCAGGGTCTTCAATCCACACCGGCTGATATCTCCAAGTCATCTAGTCCATCACCAAACTCAGCGGTATCCAGATAACCGCACATATGACGAATAAACTGAAAGACAGGATGAGCTTCTGTAAGGGAGAGATGGGGGACTCTTCGTGCCTACGGTTTTCTTTCCCCGCGTCCACCGCAACGCGCTTTCCAGTCATGGTTCCCAACCTCCGCTCCAGCGCGCGGCTCATTGTCTTGCTCCGTTGTCGTTCGCTGGGCTGTCGTCGGCTTCGTCTAAAATCTGGCGACACGCCTCCTCCAGTTCAGCCCTGGTCGCGTCGGGAAGGCCCGAGTCGATGCACAGTTTGAAGACGCCAGGCACCTCGGGCCATTTGCCAGTCCGTTCGAAGTGTGACTCCAAAACCTCGCGGATGGCGTTGACGAACGACGGGCGTGTGGCCGTCTCATTCATGGCAACGCCAGCCCGATAAAAGCTCCGGCAAAAAGCGCAGCCAGCAGCCACCCGGTAAGCGCCAACCTCCGCTCCAGCGCGCCGTGGTCGCGGGGAGGGGATTCGGGCGGCAATGGATTTGGACAATCGAAGTCTGGATCGTATGTCCGCAGGCGCGAGAGTTGTTCGGGCGTCATTGCGGGATTTCCTTTTGCCGCGCGTCAAATCTCGCGTATTCTTCCGGTTGCCACGCGCGGTCGAGGTTCAGGAAGAAGTCATCGCTGACACCGAATGCGCGACCAAGCGAGGCGGAAAACGCCTTGCCGACGAGAAGCCCCTTCTGGGTCGCGTTCAGCATGAAATCGAGCGCGCAAGCGTCAACCGTATCGCCGCCCATTGCCGCAACCACGTCGTGATAGGTCCAGCCGCGCGCTTCCATCTCCTCGCGCAAGAACTCGACCGGCGGAAATGTCTCAGCGGGCGTCCATTTCTCGCTCATAGTGCGTCCACCTCCCAGGGGCAGAACCATTGCGACAGGAACTTGTGGCGGAGGATGGATTTCGGGCGTCATGGGCTAAATCCTCATCGGCATGAGAACGAAGAGGGCGTCAGGTCGGTCGGGGTACTCGACGCGCAACGGCGAAGAGGCGTCAATCATCGTGAACCGCACGACGCCATCGAAGGGCAGCAGCTGCTCGATGTAGAGATTGTTGAGACCGAACTCTAATGGTCGGCCAGAGAGCGAAACGTCAACGCGCTCGGATGCGTTGCCGTATTCTGGCTGGCGCACTTCAAGCGACGCGGAGTCTTCCTCAAGCCTGAAGATGATGGCGCGGTCCTTGTCCTGCAGAGCGGACCGCAACCTTGCGATGGCTGGCTTTAGCCTGCTGGAGTCGAAGGTCGCGACGATAGCCCCGCCCGTGGGGATAACACGGTCAACGTCGGGAAAGGTGCCATCGATGAGCTTTGCGGCCAGCGTTCCCCCTGCCCATGAGAAGCGCACCTTGTCGTCCAACTCAATCGAGACGTCGTCATCTCTCCCCGCGATGGCCGCGAGTAGAATTCTGATCGTGTTGCGCGGGACGATAGAGCCGTTAATTTTTTCGGCGCCGGGAGGAACTGGGATAGTGCACGCCATGAGGCGGTGGCCATCTGTAGCCACAAGCCGTAAGGCGCCATCCTTGCGGTGCACGTAGACACCATTGAGATAGTATCGCGTTTCCTCACGCGAGATCGCCGGGCGCACCGTTTGCAGGGCATCGCGAAGGACGGCGGCCGAGATTGAGAAGCGATGGCAGCCGCCCTTTGGCCCGGTGAAACGGGGATGGTCTTCCGGGTGAAGCGTGTGAAGCGCAATCTTGCAGGGGCCATTGCTTATCAGGAGGTCGTCTCCGGTGTGATCGAACTCGACAACCCCGGCCAAGGCCCCGACGATTTGGTTCAGCGCATGAGCCGGCGGGACTGATACGCCCGGAGCCAGCACGTCAGCTGGGACCGTGATCGCAATTTCGTTGTCGAGATCGGTTCCGAACAGCGTCACTGACTTGCCTTCGGCCACGATCCTGACGTTGGAGAGAATTGGGATTGTGTTGCGACGCTCGATTGACTCACAAACCAGCGCCAGGGCCGAGTGAAGCGCGGCTTGCTCAACCGAAAAGCGCAAGCCGGACCGCAATTGCTTCTTGCTCATTTGCACATGCCCTCTATTTCCCACGGATAAAAGTGCGTCCCGATGAACCTGTTGCGCTGGATGGTTTCGGCTTCGAAGCCTGCCTTGGCCATGTCCACGACCCACATTTCGGCAAACTTCTTCGACACGTCGGAACGCTTTCCTTCGGCGTCCGTATGAATGACCATCGCGCTGAACTCGTGCCAAAGCTGGTCGATCAGATGATTGAGCGCGCTCTGCTGGTTCGTCGCCTGAGTGAGGCTCATCTCCAGGCAGTACGGCTCGTCGGCCATCGGCACGACCCATATCGTCCACAGCGGCCCCGTCATCAGCGCCGCCGTGCGCTCGGCCAGGACTTCGGCAGGCGTGCGCAGCGGCTTCTCCAGCGCCGGCGAGACGAACGGCTTGATGATCTGCTCGAAGAGGGGGTGGATGTTCGTCATGGGGCGGCCTCGTATCTCTTCGTTGTCGTGTTGTAGGTCATGGCCTTGGGGTGGGCCTTTCGGAACCTGTTCAGATCGATGGACGCTTGCGGCGTTGAGACTCCGAACTTGCGCTCAAGATGCTCGCGGTTGATGTGACCAAATACGCGCAGCGTTTCCGCGATCCATTCCATTCGATGTCGCTCAAACCAGCGCATCACCACCTAACACCGCGCCCGAAGTTGATGTATGCGACAAGAACTGCGAGGCCTACGGCGGCGCCGCCGATTAGCAGACCGAGCAGGAGATCGCTCATAGCCCGTCCTCGTAATTGGTCAGCAGTTCTTCAATCGCTTCCGCTTCCGTCGCGCCGTAGCCGTGAAGCATCTGGCCGTTGTCGTTGGGCTCGTCGTTCTCGAACGTCGCGCACCAATCGAACTCACGCGGCGGAATCGGCTTCATCCAGAAATTGGTGACGACCTTGCCGCGACCAGCGGCGGCGATCCGATCAGCGAAGGGCGCGGGGGAGGAGTGCAGGGCGTGGATGTCGGCGGTCATTGTTTTGTTCCTATGTGCTACGCTGCTGGACTGGAAAGGGCGCTAGCCCATCTCTGATTTCGGAAAGGGATCGGGAGACAGCAGCGTGTCTTGCCACGTCAGGGTCTGCGCGTTTTTTCGGCATGTCGCGCAGCCGTGGCCCACGATGACCGCCGTTTTCGCCGCAGGATAGGAACTCGCCATCGCATCGCCGACCTGCTCGCCGCACCTGCCGCAGTAGTAGTATCCGAAGAACGTCGTTTGGATTCTGGAATGCCCCACGAGCGCGCAGACCATACGCATCTGCGTTTCCGCGCCCAGGTCAGCCACGCGCGCCAACACACTTGCCTCAGTGTGCTCGCTCTCCTTGAGTTGTGCGCGTAGCGGTGAACGATCCCCATTCACCGTAGGCGCTAAAATCTTCTCGTCCGTTTCCATTCGTCTCCCCGATCCGGTGGTCAGTGATTAGGATGCGATGCGGTCGCAGTCGTCTTGGACAGCCGCCTCTTCATCGATCGGGTCCGTGCCGTGCTCGTCGGACAACTCGAACGGATCGCGCGTGTCGCAGACCCCCGCGTAGCGCGCGCAGGCCGGCCTTTTCCCGCAAATCTGGCATTGGTGGGCGAAGCTGTTCGCCTTCATCTTCTCGTTCGCCATCTTCCCTCTCCGTTGTTCAGTCAGTGATTAGGTATGCAGCGTGTGAAATCCGCACGTCGGACATTGCTTGCGCCGCTTCGTCTGCGCCTGCCTGCGCGATCTGGCCGGAACGCTCAGCTGAGCGCGGACGACTTGCATTGCGCCGCGCTCACAGAAAAGCTCACGTTCCACCGCCTCAAGTTCGGGATGCGCGCTCCAAGCCGCCTGCCACGCTTCCGCGCGAGGGCCGGGCTTCTTGCCGATCCGCCGGATCAACTCCGCGCGGTTCTCATCAATGGCGTCGTCGATCCGGGAGATTTCTGAATTGGCCTCGGCAAATGTCTGCGCGTTCATGTTTCTCTCCGTTGTTCCAGTGAGTGATTAGGATGCGTCGGCTTCCGGCGCCGCGCTGCGTGCGCCGACGCAGTTGCCACCGACAGCCGTACCCCCTGCGGTTATGCAGGCCCGGTGCGTTTCATAATCTTCCTGCACCAATTCGGTGCATGACCTGACGAAAACAACGCCAATCGTCATAACGACGATCGCAAAGCAGCCGGCCATAAATTTGTCGTCACTCACGATGCTGTATCCTCCGCCGCGCTCTCCAGCTTGATGCCCTTCGACGCGAGTTCGTGGATTACCGACGGCGTCGGCTTCTCGACCTTGATGATCGAGCGCGCGACGTGGGCGAGGGCGGCGGCGCGGGACGGCGCCTGCACCAAATGTGCGCTCGGTTCCGAAGGCTTCACGCTAACCAAATAGATCGTTGCCATTTTCTATTTCCCTTTGTGTCCGCGAGTGGCGGCAATCGCAACCATCGGCCCGCCGTCTTTTTCACACAGCGGCGGCTCTTTCAGGTTGATCGCCTCATAGTGCGAGAGCGTCCTGCGATCCTTGCAGTAGACGCACTGAACGGTGATCGTGTCTTTCATGGCTCGCACCGCTCACACATGCAGCGCCCATCGTCGTAGTACGCTTTCGGCGCTCCACATTCCGGGCAGCAGCATTCGGCTGCGCAACCGCCCCACTCGACCATGCAGTGATCGCAGTGCAGCCCCACCGAGTGCATCGGCGACACCGCGCGCATCCCGAGATTGCGGTACGGTGATACAAACGGCTCCCGGTTCGTCGTGCTGTTACCCGTCCTTGCCATGGCGTGCTTCCCCTGTGGTGGTTCGATTAGGCGGTGATCAACTTCCCATGCACGCGAGGACGTAGATCGTGTCCGCGTCGGTCGCCTCACGCTCGCCGATGTCGGCCGCAAGGTCTGGGCTGGTGAAGGCGGCGGATTCCAGGAATTGCCCGGTCCAATGATGCTCGTCATCGCTGAGCCACAGGCCGCCGTCGCGTGTCGTGAAAACGTGGTAGCTGAGAACTTCCTTCGCCATGGTCCCTCTCCGTTGGTCTGTGAGGGGACACTACACCGGGTGTAGGAAGGATGGCAAGCGAAATCTACACCCCATGTAGTTTATTTTGGGCGTCCTACACCGCCCCGGAGGTCGGGGCTGGTCCTAAAGGTCGTCTAGATGGTCAGTCTTGGCCCGCTACTGGCACATGAACTGCACTTCGGCTCTTGGAAAGTCGCCGGGCCGCCGGGTTGGGTGGGCCGCCTCGATGTGCGTGACACTGATTTTCTTGCCGAGCTTGGCGCAGTAGACACCTGCCTCGCGAATCGCGTCGGCATTCAAAGTGCCGGCACCTGAGAATCCTGTCGCCGCCTGCCGTGACACGAGATAGGCATTGGGGCCAGTCTCGACCACGCCAGAATTGGCCGCGCAGCCAGCCAGGATCAGCCCTAGGACGCACACAGAGGCCCGTACAGCCATCATGTCACTTATCCCTATCTAGGCGCCTAGCAAGCTCTCTCAGCCGCGCCAGGTCCCCCTCAAGGGGGAGTAGGTCAAACCACGGCTTTTCCAGAACCTTGGCCGCCTTAAGGAGGAACTCGACGCTCCAATTCTGCGTGCCGCCCTCGTACCGACCGATCGACACGCCGCTCGTCCCCAACTTTTCGGCAAGTTCCTCTTGGGTCCAGCCCTTCTCGGCCCGGTACGGCTCCAGCAACAGCGGCAGGAAATGCCGCTCCTTGGCTGTTATTTTCTTCCGACGCCCCATGTAGCCAAGAATAGGGCCGGAACGCCGCAACGTCCCTAACACCCCATGTAGATTTTCCTTGCAACGAAAACTACACCCGGTGTAGATTGCTTCGTATGTCAGAGAACCCGCTTCAGACATGGCTTGACGCCAACGATGTCAGCAAGGCGGCCTTCGCGCGCCGGATGGAGTGCAGCGACGTGCATATCCATCGCATCTGCAACGACGACCCGCGCGTCTCGCCCGACCTCGCGGTGCGTATCTTCAGGGAAACCGGCGTTCGTATCGGCCCGCTTCGGAACGCCACAGAGGACGATGCCGAGGCCGTCGCCCGCGTTCTATCACCCGAGCGCGAGGCGACAATCCAGTGACCTACTCGCGTCCGAGCTTGCATCCGCGACACGTCTTGCAGTGCCCCTCTAGCATTGTAGCGGCGGCGCGCTGGTCCGCGATGAACTCTGGCGGCAATGGCGCGAGGCTCACCATGTTGGACGGCAAGGCGGAGCCAATGACATGGCGGATCGCGCCCACCCCACGCTTCCGACACCACTCGGCGCCCTTGCTCTCGCGGTCCGCAGTGAGCTTCGCAAGCACAATCAACAACGTTGCGGCTGACATTAACGGCCTCCCAACAGTGCGGCCGCGCTCGTCCTTCAACTCTACGCAGGCTGACGGTGGGAGTCCCGCAACAAAGTGTCTCAGCCTCGTTAACCACGTTTCGGCTTTCTGTAACGGGCGCTATGGAGCGCGCGCATGAGCAAGCTGACGCAATTGCTGAAGCGCCACCGGCTCGATCCCGCGGTCGGCAAGCTGAAGTTGCGGAAGCGCCATAAGGCAAGGCGCCGCGACTCGGGTGACATCAACCGCCGGGTCATCGTGATTGGCACCTTTGACCGTCGCGGCCCGAATAGTCAGCACACGAAGCAACTGCCGACGCACGAACTCCAATACCACTACACGAAGGGTTTCCGGGAGCGCCACGCATGACGCCCGCCCCGCGCTTCCCGGCGTCAGCCCGCTTCTGCTTCGCGCTCGCTGCGTTCGTGTGGCTGGTCATCATCGTGGCTGTTCGGAGCGCGCTGACATGAGCCGGCTAGAACTCGCCGCGGTGGTGGTGTCGTATGGCGCGCTGTTGGCCTGCGGTATCGGGCTCATCGTTTTCACCGTGATCGAAGCGGTTGCCCCGCCTGGGTCGCGACGGAGGCGGAGATGACAGATTCCCGCTCCTACAGCGCAAGCGGCTCTGTCGGCACGTCGCGCGAGCCTGAAAACGAGAGCGAGCGTCTGACGATAACATTCACGCCGTACCCGTACTGGTTTGTGTGGTGCAAGACCGGATACCTCCCGCGCCGAAAGCATGAGAGCGCCGTATCTGCGGAGGCAGAGGCGATGCGCCTTGCACTCAAACATCCAGGGACGAAATTCATCGTCATCAGCGGTTACACGAAATTCGTGGCGCAACCGCCGACAGGCAATACCGTAGGAACAAAAACCTAGATGCGCTCCTTCTACTCCGATCCCGGCTCCATCTCGCGCATCAAGCGCCTCTGGTTCCCGCAGACGATGGAGAAGGTCGATTACGAGCGCAAGGTTGAGGCTGCGCGCAAGGCCCGCGACATGAAGTCGATGGGCTGATCCATGCGGGGGGCGAGCAACAGCACACAGACTTTCGGGGCGCGCGAGCATCTCGAAGACGACCGGGAGGGCGGGTGCGCAACAGGCCGCTCTCCCGGTCAATCCAATTTCAGATCCCGCAACGTCAACGGTAGCGCCCCCCGCCACTCTGGCATTGCGGTTTCGAGCGATGGGCCGGTGCTTGCCGCATCGGCCCTCGCCGGCATTAAGAGTTTTTGTGCCGCTGCCTGTGACGACGGCTCCTTGACCATGGATGTGGGAGTTGCTTCGAGAAAGAGACACGGTCCCGGAAAGGGCAGCAATGCCGGGAACGCAGAGGCGAACCAAGAAAATCGGAGGCGCGACCTTAATTCGCCATCGCGCACTATTCCCAGGTTCGCGGTTAACAACGCGAACAGCGCGCCCACCCCTGGTCGCGCGGACCCGCTCGGTTATTCCCCTTTCCGGGCGGACTCTATTGCGGGAGCAGCCAGATGAGCGCTCTTGCGTATGCACACCCATCTGAGCTGCCCCCCGTTGTCGTCCATCAGCAAGGCGACATTGGGGGAATGGCCGTGCTCAAGGTAGATGGAAAGACCAACCGTACTGTTCAGCATACGGACGACGCGAACACTTCAGGGCGCGTATCGACGGCAGAGCTTGTCGATTTTGTGCAGGTGCGTGCGCTCAAGTATCGGATCAAGGAGCTTTGCGCGCTCACCGGCTTGAGCGAAAAGGCCGTCATCAATCTAAGAACTGGCGAGGCGGGCGCATCCGCGCAGACGATCTCGACATGGTGCCGCAACGACGCAGCGTTCCGCGCGGAGTATTTCTTCTGGTGCGGCGGGCGGCTTGAAGGCGAGCCCGAGACGCTGGCCGCGCTGAACATCGCGATCAACAACATCATGCGGCGGGGCGCGCCATGACCTTCACCGAAGCAGAGCGCGCGCTCGACGCTGGCAGGCTGGAAATGGCGACGCCTTGGGGCGATTGGGTGCTGGCCCGCCGCAATGGACGCACCAACAAGCGAGCCGGCCGGCAGCATCTATCCATCGAAATTCTCATGGAGGCCCAAGTCGCGGCGCGACTATCGACCGCGCAAGACCGCCTCGGCCAACAGTACATCCGCGTGAGGAAGTGACCTGACTTCTGACGGCGAGGGGCATCGCCGTAATACCAGACCGACCGTCGAAAGCGATTCGATGCGCAGCAAATACAGCAACCAATTCGAGGTTGTGGACGGCGTTAAATTCCGCAGCCGGGCGGAGGCGCGCCGGTATCGCCAACTTAAGCTGCTTGAGCGCGCCGGAACGATCAGGGGGCTGAAACTCCAGGTCCGCTACCCCCTCAACGTCAACGGCCAGAAGATCACGGTTTACGCGGCCGATTTTGTCTACACGGAAATCACCGATAACCCGCGAAGCGTCGGCGAGCGCCTAGTCGTGGAAGACGTGAAGGGCGTTCGGACGCGCGACTACGTCATCAAGGCCAAGCTACTCAAGGCGCTTTATGGGCTCACCATAACGGAGACGCGCGCATGAGCAGATGGACGCCTGCGCGCGACGATCAACTGCGAGCCCTGCACGCGGAAGGACTCTCGTTCGGCCAGATTGCTCGCGTCATCGGCGGCATCTCGCGCAACGCGGCGGTAGGCCGGGCCAGGCGACTGACACTCCCGGATCGCGAGCCTCGCAAGTCCAGCCATGCAGCGCGCCACCGGAAGGCATTCACCCTCGCGCACTCGCCTAACCCCCCAGAGCCACAACCCATGCCGGAAATGAAGCCCGCTGCTGAATCGAAGCCCGTCGTTCTGGAGAACGGCTCGCACGTCACCACGCTAACGCTCAACGCCCGGACGTGCCGCTGGCCCATCGGCGATCCCGCTGAGGCCGATTTCCACTACTGCGGTCACCCCCCGCGATTGGGCGCCCCCTACTGCCAAGCGCACGCGCGCATCGCGCACCAGCCGCAGCCGACGAAGCGCCAACGGAGCACAGCAGCATGAAGCGCACCGAAACGACCAGCGCCCGCATAGCCCGTATCGCAGCGAAGATATTGGCAGTCAAAGAGCCGCTGTCTGACGTGGTGTTCTGGCACCAGAAGGGCGGGAGGTTCGTGCCGGGCCGCATTGCGTGGGCGGATATTCTCGCGCTCGCCGGTAGCGTGCTCACGCAATCCCCCGACCGCCCGCCGGTAAAGCGAGCCAAGCCGAACGGGCGGGTGAAGGTGTCGCGCTGGAAATATCGCAGGCGCGGGGTCGTGAAGGGATGAGCGTCCGCATCCTCACCGGCGACGTGCGCGAGCAGCTTAAGACGCTGGCGGATGACTCCGTCGATTGCGTCGTGACGAGCCCGCCATATTGGGGATTGAGGGACTACGGCGTCGAGGGCCAGCTTGGCATGGAACGGACACTAGGCGAGCACGTCGAAACGCTTGTCTCTGTGTTCCGCGAGGTTCGCCGAGTCATCAAGCCTAATGCAGCCGTGTGGCTCAACTATGGCGACTGCTATGCGACGACGCCGAACGGACGTAGCGCAGCGGATACGAAGGCGGCGGGCAACGATGACCGCACGTTCCGCGACAAGCCGTTCTCGACCATCGGCCCGATTTACGAAGCGAGGGAGCCCGGCAATCGTCGCGGCACGCACTCGACCCTAAACGGCGCAGCACCAGCCGATACGCCAGGGCGCATTGCTGCCGGCGGATACTTGAAGCCGAAAGACCTCTGCCTGATCCCGTTCCGGCTGGCCATCGCGCTGCAAGAAGATGGCTGGTGGGTTCGCTCGCGCTGCATCTGGGGCAAGCCCAATGGGATGCCGGACTCGTCCGGTCGGTATCGCCCGAGTGTGGCGCATGAAGAAATCTTCCTGCTGAGTAAGAGCGGCGATCTTCTGTACGATTCCGAAGCGGTGAAGGCTCCGCCAGCAGATTCCTCCATTGCGCGCTGGGCGAATGTGCATGACGGCCAAGGCTCCACGCGAGCGAACGGTGGCACGCGCCCCGATAAGCCCATGCGTGCCGTGGGCGGGCCAAAACGCGCCAAGCAACGCGGGCACGCTCGCCGCCATGCTGGCTTCAACGACCGCTGGGACCAGATGGACCGCGAGGAGCAGCAAGAGAACGGGCGCTTGCTCCGCTCCTACGAGCCCGACGTGTGGCATATCGCAACGGCGGCGTTCAGTGAGAGCCACTTCGCAACATTCCCGCCAGCGCTTGTTGAGCGTTGCCTGACGGCCAGTTGTCCGAAGGGCGCGACGGTATTGGATCCATTTGGCGGTGCCGGGACGGTGGGCCTTGTCGCTGATCGCATGGGCCGCGATGCCATCCTGATCGAGCTCAATCCTGAATATGTCGCAATCGCCCGCGCTCGCATCCAAGGCGACTGTCCAATGTTCGCGAGTGTCGCATGACCGCCCGCCCCACGCTCAATCCCGCAACGCCGGTAGAACGGGCGAGGAAGGACGACGCGCGGCGCAAGGCGGCGGTAACGATTGACCTTCTGACGCCGACGCAGCTCGCGGTTCTCGGCGCGATTGCCAAGTACCCCAAGGGCACGCGCGTGACGGCGAAGCTGATCGGCTACGAACTCGACATTCCCGAAAGTGCGGCACAGCAAAGGCTCATCCGTATGCAGAAGGTTGGCCTCGTCAAAAGGGGTGGGTGGGAGATCGCCAGGAAGGTCAGGCCATGAGCGACGACAGAGTTTGGACGCAGAGCGACTACCTCGACGCCATGGTCCCAACATCGGCAGCTTGGTATCGCAATTTCCGCGACCTCGGCCCCCTGACGCCAGAGCAAGAAGAGTGGTGGAAGGCGTATGTGCATTTTACAGACGTGCCAGACCGTCCGAAGGGTGGAAAATAGTGGCACGCATCCGCGCTCTGAAGCCCGGCTTCTTCAAAAACCACGCTCTGTTCATCGCAGAGAAGGAGAGTGGCTTGCCTCTCCGCCTCGCATATGAGGGGCTGTGGTGCGTTGCCGACCGTGAAGGCCGCTTCAAGTGGAAGCCGGAGGAAATTAAAACCGATGTGCTCCCATACGATGACGTTGCCATGGGCGCGGTGCTCGACGCGTTGGTGAGGTATCGCTTCATCCTCAAATATAAATGCGCGGGCGAAGAATATGGCTTCATACCTACGTTTTTAGAGCATCAGCACGTCAATAAAAACGAAGCCCCTTCTACCATTCCTGCACCACCAAAAAATAGTAATGCACGTGCAAAGACGGTGAATGCACCAAAACCTCCCGTAGTCGCACCCTCAAAACACCATGAGGAACTTGTTTCTGGTGTTTGGGAACAGGAAGGGAAGGGAACGGAAGTAGTAGTAGCGCGCGCTTCGCGCTCCAAATCCAAGTCGCGGCTTCCCGACCTCTGTCCTTCCGAAAAAGGCATGCACGATGCCAAAGCGTTCTGGGCCGTTCACGCACGCTTTGATCTCGTTCAGGCAATCGAGGCGCAGGCGGATCAGTTCCGAGACCACCATCTCAAGAACGGTTCGCTCTTTGCGGATTGGGACGCGGCATGGCGGACTTGGTATCGCAACGCTTTGAAATTCAACCGGGAGACGAAGGTTTCAAATCATGACAAAGGCACCCAAGGAGCGGCCCTCTACCTTGCAAGTCTGGAAGCCGGCGACCGAGCGGGACTTGGTGATCGAACTGGAGAGGCTGTCGATCCATTTCCCGCGAACGGACATGGACGCGCGCAAGTGGGCGGTCCTGTTCCAGACCTTCGCGGAGGATTTTCAGGGCAAGAGCCTGGAGGAGATACGCCACGGCTGCCGCCGCTATCGGCAAAACGCTGAGAACAGGTTTTTCCCGACACCCGGTCAATTGCTCGCAGCGTGCAAGAACCCGTCCGACACCGGAGGCCACAAGCGCCACTACGAGCCGCTTCCAGATCTTCCACCGATCGGTCAATGCGTCACGCCCGAGAAGATGCGGGAGGACATGGCGAAGGCCGGCTTCGTGCCTGGAGCGGGGGACCGGCGGGCGGGTACTGATGAGCGTGATCCCGTCCCGTTCGTCCCCATGACGCCTGAGCGCAAGAACGAGTTGCTGCGCAGCCTCAAGCGGACGCTAGAAAGCAAATACGGGGAGAGCGCGGGGAAGTTGATCGCCGATCTGCCGGAGCACGATTCATGGTGAGCGTCACACGGGAAACATCGCCCCGCTGTTGCTCGAAATGCCGCGTCAATCCTCGCCGGAAGGGGAATGGACGGTACTGTTCCAATTGCCACAACGAATATCAGAAGGGCTGGAATAAGCGTCAGGCGGAGGATGCGCGAGCACTCCGCGATCTGGTCACAAAGCACGCAACGAGGGGATTGGAATGAGCAAGATCGTCAACATTGATGAGCACGCTACGATCACGATCTACGACCGCGGCATCTACGTCGAGCGGATCAGGGCCATCTGGCATAAGAGCCGCGAGCAGATATTGGAGTTGGGTAAGGCCTTGATCGAGGCCAAGCGCGATCTGGATCACGGCGAATTCACGGCGATGATCGAGAACGATCTGCCGTTCACGCCGGACACCGCCCAACACCTGATGCGCATCGCCAGAGACCCGAGGGTTTCAAACCCGGTAATATTACCGCATTTGCCCGCCTCGGTTCATGCGCTGGACGAGATCAGGAAGCTGGACGACGGCGAGATCGAGGATGCCATCACGGCGGGCGACATTCACCCTCAGATGACGGTCGAAGACGCCAGGGCGCTCATCAGGGCGCCGCAACGCGACACCATCCGTACCGACGCCAGGGCGACAGCAGACTTGAAGCAACCCATCGTCGGCTACCATGACCTACTCGCCACGATGAAGGGCTACAGGGCCGCACAGAGCCTCTCGCAGCTTGCAACCGATGACCTCGCCGGCACGCAAGACGGCTATATCGGCAAGCTGGAAATCGATATCCGCCGGGCCGTCAACGAATCGTGGTGGGGCTGGATGCACGCGCTCAGGCTGGTCATGGTCCTCATCCCCGCCGTTGATGCGGTGAGGGCGGACAAATGCCCGTGCTGCATGAAGGAAATGGGATGATGGCATGTTCAGAATATCGCGCCCGTATTATGGGAAATGCCAATTCGCCAAAACACGCAAGCACGATCAATAGCTTACAACATCAAATCCAGTGCGTTGGAGCCAAGATAATTATCAGCGTATTAGCGCTTCTCGCGCTCGGCCTCATCACCAGCAGATGAAACGGCGAACACCAATGCGCAAACCAATCCCACGACCGACCGTCAACCAGTACCAACTCGCCCGAGCCGTCGAACACGCTCAAGCCAAGAAGCATCGCGACAACCCACAAGGCGCGCGCTCATCCAAACCCAAGCGCATCGACCCAAACTCACCAGAGGGCCAAGCCATCGCGCAACGATACCGCGCGCAGCAGTAAGCCACAGCAGAAGAACAAGCGAACACGGGACATGCCGACGACCAACGAACAACCCAAATGCGAACACCGCTTCGTCGTCATTAGCACCATGTTCGACGGCGATGCCGTGCGGTTCATCAGCCTGCATTGCCGAGACTGTCTCGAAGCCTTGGACAGCCAAACGGCGGGCTTCAGCGTCGAGGTGCAAGGCAATGTAGTGAGCGTGCACCAGAACGGATAAGTAGGTGTCTGCCGATGCTCCAAACACCCGACCTCCGCCTCATGCGCAACACCGAAGGCAAGTGGTCTGCAGCCATTGAGTGGAGACCGATCAGGGCCTCGGACTCCGGCGCGCCAGTAGCAGCAGCGTTGCTCATCGCGTGGCTATGGACATGGATGTAGGCAGGCGAACACGGAGAGTAGGTGTCTCCCACCTCACACCAGATAACGCAGCCATGTAGGCGCTGCCTACATCCAACGGCATAGCTCAACCCACGATACCCAGGGTTGCTGATAATCCTGTATTATGAGAAATGTCAGACCGTTACATATCAATGACTTAGCCTAATCGTGCCTCATTCACGCAACCAGCGATGCCTGGATTGCTACATATAGACCCCCACCCCCGTCGATCCCATTCTCGCCCGAGACCCCCGGGGGGGCAAAAACGCATCGCCCGCGCGCAACCCAGCTACCACCTGTTTTTCGCGGCTCTGTCTGAAATTTGGTCGGCCCTCGGTGCGTTGTTCGCCCGTAGCCGGATTGGATAACGAGTTACCCCATGAAGGATGTGGCGATTGCTGACCCTGATCCGGCTGATTTAGGCCCTGCGATGTTGGCGCTGACGGAGATGCAGCGCCGGTTTGTGATCGGGTGGATTCAGAATCGCGGGAAGAACGCGGCGCGGGTTGCTCGGGCCGCTGGATATTCGGACAAGCACGAGTGCGCGAAGGTGAAGGCTCACCTGATGCTGCACAATCCGAAGGTGATACGTGCCCTGCATGAAGAGGCGGGGCGGCGTTTGGACGGGATGGCTGCGATTGCGGTTGCGGTGCTGGAGGAGAACATGGCGAGTGCTGACCCGAAGGCACGTCAGGCTGCTGCGGATTCGGTCTTGGACCGCACCGGGTATCCGCGTCGGACGGAGCAGTCGGTCGAGGTCGAAGATAAGCGTCCGCAACGGACCTATGACCAGTTGCTTGCGGCGGTGACGGAGAAGCTGAAGCAGCACAAGTTGCTTGAACTGCCGGCGCCAACGGTTTCCGAGGGCGAGTTTGTGGAGGTCAAGGATGGCGCTACGGCTGTCTGACGATGATCTTCGCCGACTGAGCGCGGAGGAACTGCGCGAGCTTCTGGCGAGCCTTGAGGCCGCCGAGCGCGAGAAGCGGTTTAACGCGCTAAAGTATTTCACGCCGTACCCGAAACAACGCGAGTTCATGGCGCTGGGGCGCACCAAGCTAGAGCGGCTGCTGATGGCCGGTAACCGCGTGGGCAAGACCTTCTGCGGCGCGGCTGAGATGGCCTGTCACCTGACGGGGCGGTATCCCGAATGGTGGGAAGGGCGGCGGTTCAATCGTCCGATCAAGGCTTGGGCGGCAAATGATACCGGACTGAACACCCGCGACATCGTGCAGACGAAGCTTTGCGGCCCGTATGGCGTTCGGGCGCTCTATGGCTCGGGATCGCTCCCGCGCGATACCGTGGATTGGGAGAATGACGTTTCGCTGGCCCGTGGAGTGTCTGACTCGTTTGACACGGTGCTGGTCGATCATGCCTCAGGCGGCAAGTCGATCCTCACGTTCAAGACCTACGAGCAGGGCCGCAAGAAGTGGCAGGGCGATGCCATCGACGTGATTTGGTATGACGAGGAGCCGCCCGCCGAAATCTATTCCGAGGGGACCGCGCGCCTGGCACCGACAGCATCGGGCGAGGAGCGCGGCATCGAATATACGACGTTCACGCCGCTTGAGGGCAAAACCGAAGTCGTGCTGATGTTTCTGGAGGAGGATTCCCCAGATCGCGCGGTCGTCTACATGACGATCGATGACGCCCAGCATATCGACGCCTCCGAACGTGAGCGCACCATCCGCTCGTATCGGCCGCACGAACGCGAGGCCCGTACCAAGGGCGTGCCGCTGATGGGCTCGGGCCGCGTCTTTCAGGCCCCCGAAGATTCGATCAAGGAGGAACTGGCCCACGTTCCCCACCACTGGCCGAAGCTATGGGCCATCGACTTCGGCGGCGGGGAGGAGACCGGGCACCCGTTCGCCGCCGTTCTGATCGCGTGGGACAGAGACGTTGCGGATGTGATCCATGTCATCCATGCGTTTCGGACGAAGGAGGGGCGTCCGATGGATCATGCGCGGGCGATGAAGCCCCTGGGTGCCGACATCCCTGTTGCGTGGCCTCGCGACGGCAAGAACAAGGAAATCGGTTCAGGTCTTCCACTCTCGAAATACTACAAAGACGAGGGCCTGAAGATGCACCACGAGCACGCGACGTGGCCAGACGGCTCGATCTCGACCGAAGCTGGCATCACGGAGATGGACGAGCGCATGACCACCGGCCGGTTCAAGGCCGCTGCACACCTGTCCGATTGGTTCGAGGAGTATCGGAGCTACTACCGCAAAGACGGCAAGCTCGTAAAAATCAGGGACGACCTGATGAGCGCGACCCGCATTGCGGTGATGATGAAGCGGTTTGCGAGGGTGGTTGACATGTCGATGCCTAAATCGGTGAACACCCGCCGTCATGTGAACGTGCTCGATCGCGGAACGAAAGACCGGCCGCGTGTTGCCGTGCTCGGGCGAGGATGATGCTGCGCGTTCCTCGCGTTTCTCTTGGACGCGATGGTCGCCGCCGTGGTAGATGATTGGTCATGACAACGCTGAAGGAAGGGTTGATCGCCGCGCTCGATGGCGTGCCAGTCCAGCGCGAGCGTGATGCCTATGCCGTGTTGATCGACCATGCCGGCGCCGAAAATAGCGAACGCATGCCCTTCGTTCTCAGGCTCGACGTGACGGAGGATGGCGCCGCCTTTTCGGCGGCGCCGCGCGTGCTTCTGAAGCCGTACCGCCCCGGAACGGTCACGCCCACTATCCGAGACACGCAAGGCCGGCTTCTGGCGACACTGCCGCCGGAGTGTGTCGTGATCGGTGACGCCCTGACGTGGTAACGCCCACCTAAGCCCTAGTGCGTTGCGAGGCTCGATAGCGCACGCGCACTTTGCCGTGCATGGGCCTTCGACCGAAAAAGAGCGCGGCCGGTGGGGCGGCCGAACAGGCGGCCCTCGAAGAACAGGGGCGCGCTTCGGCAACGACCGAACGCGAGCGGATTTCGCTTCTCTCCGAACAATTAGGTGACGAGACGCGCACGCGGGCCAAGCGGTTCGGCACGCGCTCGCTGTTGGCGGGAACCGGCGGATCAACCCCGCTCGGCGCGTTGGTGGGCGGCGGCGGTTCGGCGGGCGGCAAGAGCGGCCTTGTCGGTTCGTTGTTCGGCGGCCTCGCCGGTCTATTCGGTCGCTGATGCATGGCCGACAACTCAAAGATCGAAAAAGAGGCGACGAAGCTCATCGCCGAAGCCGAGGCGGACAAGCGGCTTCATGAAGTCTGGCACCGTGACGCCTATAAACACGCGATGCCTTGGCGGCGCAGGCCGGGCGATGAAAGCCAAACCCAACCCGTTCACGACCAGGACGAGCTATTCGACGCGACCGCGATCGATGCGTTGGCCGATTTCGCGGCGGATTGTCAAAGCGATTTCACGCCCCCCGAGACGCCATGGCTGGAACTGGAGGCCGCGCAAGACCTTCCACCGGCCGCAAAGGGTCCGGTCACGCTCGCGATCTCAAAATACAAGGAGACCGTGTTCTCCGAAATCGGACGCGGAAACTTCCACGAGGCCAGCCAGGAATCCTACCCCGATTTGGGTCTGGGCACATGCGCAATGTGCATTCAAGACCTCGACCCGAACGAGCCCATTCACTGCCAAGCCATTTCAATCACGGACCTCCTGATTGGCAGGGGCGCTTATGGCGGACTTGATTTTCGCGGTCGCAAGCACCGGCCCAAATACAGCGAGCTTCCATACCTCTATCAGACTGCAAGCTGGTCCGCCGAACTTAAACGCAAGATCGACAAAGGCGACGGGCAGAGGGCGAACGTCGTCGAATGCTACTGGCGTCTCCGCGACGTTCCGGCCACCGAGCGTTGGCAATACGCGCTCATGGTGGACAAGCATTGCGCCGAAGATTTCATCCACGAAGGCGCGGGGTCATGCTCGATCATCCCCGCGCGCTGGAAGACCGACTCCACGTCCGCGTGGGGCATCGGCTCGATCTATCACGCCCTGCCGCTTATCAAGACGCTGGATCAACTCGCCTACCTGATCCTCAAGCATCTGAACAAGGCCGTCGATCCGATGATGGCTTATGACGATGACGGGGTGACGAATTTCGATCAGGGCTCGATTCCTGGGTCCACCGTTGCCCGCGCCCCCGGCTCGAAAATCGAAATCCTTGAATCGGGAACCGACTTCGATCCGGCGTTCTTCGAACGCTCGCTGATGCAGCAGGACATCCGCCGCGCGCTCTACCAGGACAAGCCCGATCAGCAGGGCAAGACCCCTCCCACCGCATCGCAATGGATTGACGAGCGGTTGCAGAACGACCGCCGCAAGGGCTCGCCCATCGGGCGCGTCCGCACCGAATGGCAGTGGCCGATCTTCACGCGCTATGCCTACCTGCTGGAGAAGCGCGGCAAGCTGCCGAAGGTGCAGCTCAACGGCGAGGCCGTCCGTCTCCGCGCCCGCTCGCCGCTCATCCGCTCGCAGCGTCAGGAAGAAGTTCTCCAGGCGGATCGTCTCCTCGAAATGATCGGGATGCGCTTCGGCCCGCAGGCCGTGCAGATGATCGTCAAGACGCTCGACACCGCGAAGAACATGAAGGACGGGCTAGGCGACAAGCTGGTTGAACTCAACACGCCCGAGGAACTCAAAGTGATGATGCAGCAAATGGCCGAAGTCGCGCAGGCCACGCAAGGGCAGGAAGCGGTATGACCACCGCCAGCAAAACCTTCGCCTCCCTCCGTGCCGTACCACATCAACAGGTGGACAAGGACGGCATCTATCTCGCGGTCGCCATGTACCGATTGGCGCAGACCGACGAGGGCAAGCTGCTCCTCGCGTGGCTCGATCAAAAATACACACGCGCAAGAGTGCCTGCCGACGCTTCGGACAGTGCGTTGCGGATGATGGAGGGCTCGCGCCAAGTTCCCGCAGACTTAGAGAGATTGATCGAGCGTGGCGGACGAGAATCAACCCCCAAATAATGCGGCCAGCGAAACTGCCGCCATCACCCTCGACACGATCAAGGGCGCGGGGATTCCCGACTCGTATCTGAAAGACGGCGCATACGATTTCACGGCAATCGCCTCGGGCCTCACAGAGGCGGCGGCGCTCAAGACGCAAGCTGAGGAACGCAGCAAGCTCGTTCCCGCGAGCGCCGACAAATACGACCTCACGCTTCCGAAAGACATCGCGCTCCCCGAGGGGCTGAACTTCAACACCGACACGCCGTTCGCCAAAGAGTTTATCGCTTGGGCGCACAAGACGAACCTCACGCAGGCGGATGTTACAGGCGCCCTTGCGATGCGTGCCCGCTTGCAAATCGCGGAGCACGCGGAGTCGCAGAAGTTCGTCAAGGACGAAATGGCGAAGCTCGGCAACGGCGTCGAGCAACGCCTCGGCACGCTGTTCAATTCTCTCAAGGGCGCGGTCGGCGAGGCGGGCGCGAAGGAAGTTGCCGGCGCACTTACGACCGCCGCATCCGTTCAGGCCGTCGAAAAGCTCATCAGCCTCGCGGGCGGGCCTAAGCTCGCCGCGAAGGTGGATGGCGGCGGCGATAACAAGCCCGACCTCTCCAACATGAGTGCTCGTCAAAAGCTCGATTACGCGAACGCCCAAGCTCATGCGAAGGCGAAACACTGAAGGGTGAATCACAATGGCTGCTCTGACACTCGTTGAGGCCGCAAAACTCAGTGACGGCGACGTAAAGCGCCAATCAATCATCGAGCTTTACGCGCAGCAATCGGACATCTGGGGTGCCCTGAAGATCGACGGCATCACGGGAAACGCGCTGGCCTACACTCAGGAAGGCGAGCTTGCGGCCACTGCGTTTCGCGGCGTCAACGAAGCCTACACGGCATCGAACGGCAACTTCAATCCGCAGAAGGAAGCGTTGAAGATCGCGGGCGGCGATCTCGACGTTGACAAGTTCCTCATCGACACGCAGGGACCCCAGGTCCGCTCCCGTCATGAGGCGCTGAAGGTCAAGAGCCTGTCGCAGAACGTCACCGACGAATTCTTGAACGGCGACGAATCGACCGATCCGCGCACGTTCGACGGTCTCCAGTTCCGCCTTACCGGCGATCAGTTGATCGACAACGGCTCGACCTCGGGCGGCGATCCGCTGAGCCTTCTCAAGCTGGACCAAGCCATCGACAACACCGCATCGCCGACGCACCTTATCATGTCGCGTGCCATGCGCCGCCGTCTCTGGCAGTCCACACGCAGCACGACCACGGGCGTCGGCGGAAATGTCATGATGGAACGCGAGGAGATGGGAAAGCCCATCTTTGCCTACGCCGGACTCCCAATTCTCGTCGGCTATCCGAAGAACAAGAACACCGCCATCCTCCCGTTCACGGAATCTTCGCCGGGCGGCGGATCGACCGGAACGTCCATCTACGTCGTGAACTTCAGCGAGGATGGAATTATCGGGATCACCAACGGCGGGATGCAAGTCCGCGATCTCGGCGAACTCGACGCGCAGCCGGTCTGGAGAACCAGACTCGAATGGTATCTCTCATGGGTCGCGCTCAATCCGTTCGCGGGAACGCGCCTCTGGGGCATCAGTGACGCGGCTGTCGCGGCCTAATCGAAGGACTCTCAAGAGGACACGCAAATGGCAAATATCACCAACCGCGCCACCTACACCTTCGATGCGGCGCTGGAATTCAAGGATGCCGGAGCCATCACGGCCACGGCGGCGGCCCAGGTTGATGGCGCGGCGAAGATCGTGGACCTCGGCGAGTCCCGCTGGGAAGGCACCATGATCCTCGATGTTCTCGCTGCTCCCGACATCGCCGACAACAACGAACTCTACACCATCGCAATTCAGGGCTCCGACTCATCGACCTTCGCGTCGGGGATTGAAAACCTAGCGATGTACGATTTCGGCGCAACCGAAGTCCGCAAGGGCGCGGCCATCGACTCCACCACTGGCCGTTATGAAGTCCCGTTCTGCAACGTGCAGGACGGTGTGACTTACAGATATGCCCGCGTTCACCACACGGTTGCCGGAACGGTGACGACCGGGCTGAATTATTCGGCCTGGGCCTCGAAGAAGATGTGATGAACCATGCCGAAGCTGTTCCACATCAAAGACAATCAGACCGGCAGGGTGCTGGTCCGCAAGAGTCTCGACGCCAGGGAAATGCTGGGCACCGACCCGAGCCGCTATTCCCCGGTCGGTGACGCCGCGAGGTTAGGCCCAATCCGCCATCCAAAGCCCCCGGAGGACGAGGGCACGCTCGAACCTGTGCCGGCCGTCGCTGCAAAGCACGCGCCTCCCGCAACAGTCCAGGCGAGAAAGCCGCCGTCACCAGCCACTTCCGAAAAACGCAAAGCAGCTCTCGCGAGGGGTCGCGCAACCGCCGCTGCCAATCGCGCGGCGAAGGCGCAAGCGCAACCGGCCGCTTGATAGGAGTTTGAAATGACACTCAATGTCGTTACCTACGAAGACTCCGGCGGACTGCGCAAGATCGTAGAGCGCACCTATGGCGGCCAGGTGGAAACCATCATCCCGCAGGCTGGGCAGAATCTTCTCATCAACTCCGGCGTGACCGCGACGGACTTGGCCGGCAAGACCATTCGCCTGAATTCGATCACGAACACCGGCACGGCGAACTCGTTCATCGGCTTCCAGTCGAAGCCGCGTCAGGGCGCGAGCACAGCGCAGAATACAATCGGCTGCGAAATCTCCGCTCAGATCAGCGATACGTTCGCGACCACGGGCTCTGGCTCACTGATCGGCGCGCATGTTGATGTGTATCTTCGCGGCACGACCGGCGCCATCGCTGGCGATGTGCGCGGGCTTCAGATCGAGCTTGTTACCGACGATGCAGGCGCTCGCGATATCACTGGCGAAGTCAATGGCATCCGTATGCGCGCGGCATTCTCGGCGGGCACCGTGACGGGCGCAATCTCAGCCATCCGTATCGAGAAGATGGAAACCCAGACCGGAAGCGAACAGTGGGGCTACGTTCTCGATCTGACGAGCGTCAACGGGCTGATCTGGGATGACGATTTCGGAACCGAGCCCTCGACGGCGGCAGGCGGCTTCAAGGTCCGCATCAACGGTCAAGATCGTTGGGTCCAGATCTATTCTAGCGCGCCGTCATAATGGTCTCGAAAGAGGCAATCGAGAAGCGCATCGCCCAGCTTGAAAGCGAGCGCGCCCAACTCGTAGCCAACGCGACCGCCTACGATGGCGCGCTTCAGGAAGCGAATTACTGGCTCGCGATTGCGAAGAAGGCGGAAGCCGAAAAACTGGAGCCGCCTAAGCCCGAATGACGCGCGGGCACTGTCGCGCCGGTAGTGCGGGATTGGCGTCATGGGCAGATACCAAATCTGGTACGAGAGCGACAGCGGCATACGCCGTGAAGTCGCCATCCCTCCGTCATGGCTAGCGGAAGGCGGCGGCGTTGGCCCGACAGGACCTCAAGGCCCGCCTGGAAATGACGGCGCTCAAGGCCCCGAAGGACCAGCGGGCGCAGATGGCGCACAGGGTCCACCAGGTGCTGACGGAGCGGCCGGGGCTACGGGCGCAACAGGTTATCAAGGCCCACAAGGCGAAGCTGGGGCGGCCGGCGCTGATGGCCCCGAAGGGCCTGAAGGACCGGAGGGGCCGCAAGGCGTCCAAGGCGTTCAGGGTATCCCAGGCCCAGAAGGCCCCGCTGGCGATGATGGTGCGCAGGGCACACAAGGCATTCAGGGCATCCAAGGCGTTCAGGGTGAGCAAGGCCCGCCCGGTGATGTCTCAGGCGCGTGGCCGATAGGCTCGGTCTTCCTCTCCGTCGTCAGCACGAATCCTGCAACGCTGCTCGGGCTCGGAACTTGGGTGGCAATCGCAGCGGGCCGGATGCTTGTCGGCTTTAATTCTGGCGACACTGATTTTGACGCGGCTGAGAAAACGGGCGGCGCGAAAACCGTCACGCTCACGGAAGCGCAAATCCCATCCCACACGCATGTTCAGGACGCTCACACCCACACGCAGGATGCTCATACGCACGCTCTGACGCAATTGCGCGATGCGACGACGGGCGGGGCTACAACCAATATCGCGCTCGCAGCGGACACGTCATCGACGCTCGGGACGAAGCTCTCTGGCTCAACGACGGCGACCAACCAGAACGCCACGCCCACCAATCAGAACACGGGCGGGGGCGAATCTCACTCGAATATGCCGCCATGGTTCACCGTCTATGTGTGGAAGCGCACGGCATGATCGGTGCGTTGCCTCGTTCAACGCACTAAAGGGAAGTATCGCCCATGTCGGCAGAATCCCTCCGCATCATCAACAAGGCGATCTCCCGCGTAAACGGGAACACGATTGCCACGGTAGACGACGGCACGCCGGAAGCCATCGTTGCCGATCTCAACTATGAGGATGAGGTCGAATCCGAGCTGTGCAAGCGGTCATGGAAGTTCGCCCGCAAAGCCGCGCTCCTGGTCGCCGATGCCGATGATCCGATCGACACCGATTACGACCATCAACTGACGTTCCCCGCCAACGTGCTGAAGCTCCGCACGGTCATCAAGGACGGGAAGACCATCGACTATCAGATCGATTCCGATACCGCGGGCGACAAGTTCATCCTCGCCGATGAGGACGAGGATTGCTATGCGATCTTCACGTTCAGGGCGGCAGAAGACGACTGGCCGGCCGATTTCGAGGAAGCATTCGTCAAGCGCCTGATGGCGCACTTCCTCCGTCGTGAGGAACGCTATGCCGATGCCGAGAGGATTGACGCGGCGGCCGATGATGGGTTCCGGCTTGCCGCCATCAACCACGCGCAAGAGGAGCCGGGCAAAGACCCTTCCATCGGAAACTATTCCCTCCTGAACGCGCGGAGGCTTGGCTATGCCCCGCGTCGGCAGTAGCAAGACCTCATTCAAGGCCGGGCAGATCGATGAGGCGGCGCGCGCAGACCGCACCACGGCGCTTTATCGCGCAGGCGTGGACGCGGGACGCAATTACCGCATCCTGAACGGCGGCGGCATGAAGCGGCGTCCCGGCACATATCGCAGGGTCGAGATCACCAACGGCCAATCAGTCGGCTGCGAATTCACCACCGATGCGGGCGATGTCTACAAGCTGATCTTCTCCGATGAACAGCTCGACGTGGTGGATTCCACCAACCAGATCGTTGACACGGTAACGTCCCAACCGTGGACCACCGACATTCTGGACGAACTGTATTTCACGGTCGCCGATGACAAGCTGATCGTCAACCATCACGATTTCATGCGCTCGATCACGATTGATGACGAGGGGCAGGCGACCTCTGCCGCCTTCACCTTCGCATCCTCGCCAGGAAGCGGCACGGCGCAGCCCTATTGGCCGTATCAGGCCAAGACCGTCACACTCGCGCCCTCTGCCCTGACGGGCGCGGGCATCACGCTCACAGCCTCTGCGGCGCATTTCGTGGCGGGCCATGTCGGGCTCAAGTTTCGCTATCACAAGCGCGAAGCGACGATTACCGCCGTCGCAGCCGATGGGCTGACGGCAACCGCAACCGTGGTTCAAGATTTACCGCCGACTGTGAACGTGATCCTGACCGATAGCCGGGACTTCCTGGTCGATGAATCGGTGCAGGGTTTGGACTCGAACGCGAAGGGCGTCATCACCACCCGAACCGCCCTGGCGGGAACGGGGGCAACCTTCACGGCCGATCCGAACGCCGCCGATCTGTGGGACGGTGGCGGCAATGTCACGGTGACGGCGGGAGGCTCCGCCTATGTCAGCGGCAGCGTTTCCGTTGCGGCTCACTATCTGTTGCGCGGGGCTCAGAACACGATTGCAGCAACGTCCGTCACGGTTTCGGCGGGCGCGATTACCGCTGTCATCTTCCCTGCGACCGAAGAAGGCTTCAAGCCGTGGGCGGCGGATGTGACATTCACCCTCAGCGACACCCGCCTCACAATCGTCATGACGGACGGGCTGACCGGCTTCATCAAGGGCGAAAAGCTGATTGGAGACGACGGCGGGTCCAAGTCGATTATCGGCGTGGGACCGACAAACACGACGCCGGGCGCGGTTCTCGATTGGGACGAGCAGGCGTTTTCATCCGTGCGCGGCTATCCCGGCTCCGCGTGCTTTCATGGCAAGCGTCTTTATCTGACGGACTGGCGCGATGTGCCGCGTGCGGTTGCAGCCTCCGCAGCGGGCTTCCCCGATTACCACAAGATCGGCGCCAACGACGGCGATGCGTTTCTCGAACTCGCCCCCGACTTCAAAGGCCAGCGCGTCCGCCATGTGGTGAGCGCGGACATGCCCTTGGTCCTGACCGATAAGGCCGCGTACTTCATGCCCGAATATGGCGACAAGCCGATCACGCCCTCGACGGTGGAATTCAGATTTATCTCGCCCATCGGGGCGTCAACCCCAAAGCCTGCCGTCATCGAACAGGGCTGCATGTTCATCGAATCCGGGACCAAGCGGATTATCGGCGTGATCGCGACGGGGCAAGTTCAGATCCCGTGGGAGACGGTGGACATCTCCGCCTTCTGGTCCGAACTGATGACAGGTCCGCGTTCGCTTGCGGCAGACTTGGGCATCACGGGATGGCCCGAGCGATACGGTTATGTCCTGAACGATGATGGTTCGGTTGCCGTTCTCCGCTCTGAGCCGCCTGGGTCGGACGTGCCTGTCGGGTGGACGCCGTGGGATATCGACGGCGCCTCGATCCGCTCGATGTTTCCTGCAGGGGGCTCGCTCTGGGCCATCGTCGAGCATGAAATCGACGATACGGCAATCTGGCTGCTGGTCGAATTCGACGACGACATATATCTCGACGTGGCTGAGGATTTCGCCTGGGTGACACTGACGGACGGCGATACGATTGAGACCGTAGCAACAGGCGGCAACTTCGCCAATCAGCCGGCGAACGATGGCGTCGAGATTCTGTCCGACAATGCGGCCGATACGACGCAGACGTTCACGATCATTGGAACGACAACCGGCGGCAATACGGTTGTCGTTGAAACCGGAACGCTGAACGGCACGTCGGTTGTCTCCACGACCAAGACCGATTGGGGCGTTGTCCTCGCGGTGAAGCTGTCTGCCTCGGCGGCTGGAACCGTCACCGTGCGCGAAGCCTCGGCCAACGCCACGATCATCACGCTGGCAACGACCGTATTGTCCAAGGGCGTGACGCTGGTTGACCCGAGCGCCGATCAGGCGGCCTACAACGTCAATCCCACAGCCGTCGCCGGCGGCGCATCCACCAAAGTCGTGGGCATCAAATACACCGAAGCCTTCGGGACGGATGTTCGCTATCAGGCGGTCACCCTCACCGGCGCGGTAGCGGTTACGTTCCCCTACGCTGCCAACACGGTGACGGAGGTTTACAACGGCGACGTTGCGACGGCCACTTCGATCACGGTCAACGTCGGCGCGACCGACATATCGAACTTCGCGAACGAAGAAGTCGAGGTCATGTCCGAAGGCCACTGGCGACATGGCGAATTCGAGATCGACGCGGCTGGCGACATTCAGGGCTTCACCGATTTCCCCGATGGGGATTATGTGGCGGGCTTCGACATGACCACGCGGCTGACGCTCTTACCCCCTACGGTGGAACACCCAGCCTATGAGGATGGCAAGCGCCACTCGATTCCGCGCTGTAATCTGCGGGTCAAGGATGCGTCCACCTATTCGGTCAACGGCGTGCTGAACCCGGCCTATCGCGCGGGCGAGGATGCGGATGAGGCTCCGACCCTCAGAGCCGAAGCCAAGATGTTCGGCATCATGGGCCGGGGCGAGGAACTGGCCCCCGACATCACGCAGACAATCCCGTCGCCCATCACGGTCCTGGGCGCAACCATGAGGGTGTTCTTCTAATGCAGGGCGAGCTGATTGCATCGGAAGACAATAGGCTCACGGCGCGCGGCAAAATTATGGCGCTTCAGAGCGAGCTTGAAAAGCTGCCACAGGTCGAGATCGTCACGACGCATCATTTCTCGAAGGGGCTGTATGCGCGTGAAATCTTCATCCCGAAGGGCACCATCCTGATCGGCAAGATTCACAAATATGAGAACCTGAATATCCTCTCTCAGGGTGACATCACGATCCTGACCGAGTGTGGCGCGCGGCGCATACGAGCGCCTTACACCGTCGTTTCTCCGCCGCTGACGAAGCGTGTCGGCTATGCCCACGAGGACACGGTTTGGACGACAATCCACGCGACCGATGAGACCGATCTGGAGAAGATTGAGGCCGAAGTCATCCTTCCGGGTTTTCCCGACATGCTTACCGAGGACGAAATTCTTGCGCTGAAGGCAGGCACATAATGTCTTGGGTCTATGTGGCCGTCGCGGCCGTCACGGTAACTGCAAGCCTTGTTAAGGGGCGTGCTGCCAAGAATGCGTCCGATGCCGAGGCGGAGCAATTCGAGGAAAACGCCAAACTTGCAAAGCTCAGTGCCGATCAAATGGCGGAAGAACGTCAGGAGGATTTGCTTTCGACGCTTTCGAGCATCCGGGCCATCCGCACCTCGCGCGGGCTTGATCCATCCAGCCCAACCGGGATGGCGATAAACGATCAGCTTTCAAAAGAAGCCAACGCTGGCATGAGCGTTGACAGGATCAACGCATTGAAAGAGGCGAGCGGGATGTACGGGGCCGCGTCCGTTTCAAGGGCGAGGGGGCGCGCTTCGCTTCTGGGGGGCTACTTAGGCGCTGGAGAGTCCGCGCTGGGCGCTTACGCGAAGACCACCGAGCGGGGCAAGTAAATGGCGCAGATGAGCGGCCTTCCTGGTCTCCGCTACGGGCCATCGCTTGTGCGCCCCGCTCGCATCGTGCCGCAAGACACTGGCGCGGCCGATCTCTTCGGAGAAGTGGCGCGTGTTGCGGAGCAGATCGGAACGCGCGTCATAGAGCGAAAAGTGGACGAGGCAACGCGCGAAGGTGAGAAAGCCGTCACCCGCGATGCATCGGGCAACATCGTCGTGCAGAAGCGCGACTATCTTTTGCCGATCATGGACGAAGCCTACGAGAACGCAGCGCAACTCCGCTATCTCACCGAAACGTCCAAGGACTTGGACCGTGATCTTGCGGACGCGCATACCAAACACGCGGCGGACCCTGCCGGCTTCGACGCGGCGGTTTCCGGCATCAAGGAAAGCTATCTCGGGAAGCTCCAGTTCCCCGATCTGTCGAACGAGCTAAACGACCTGATCGACAAGCAATCGGGCCAGCACCTTTCCAATATCCGCAATGCGAAGTTCACCGCCGATATGAAGGGCGCGGCTGGTGCGATTGATGCGAAGATCGACCGGAACATCAACGACCTCGACCAACTCGTCCGTCAAGGCGCGCTGCACACGACCGAGGCCCAAGACCTTATCAAGCAGGGCGTGGACCTCATCAACTCCAAGGTCAACAACCCGGCCTTCGTCGGCTACACCCAAGAGCAAGCCGACCTCGACGTTGACGAATTCAAATCGACGCTTGAGGCGGGCGCCATCGTTCGCGAAGTCGAGGGCGTCTATGCCGAGAAGGGTTACGACGGCGCGCGGGAATGGTTTGCGACACAGCTTAACGACGGCGATCTGAAAGACCTCCCGCCCCAGGTCCGCGACAAGGCGGAAATGGAAGTCAAGTTGCGCCTTCGGGAACTGGAGACCGACCGCAAAACCGGCCTCACGGAAATGCAGGACAAGAACTTCGCCGACCTGAACGAAGCGGCGGAACTCGGGAAGCTATCGCTCAAGCAGATCAACGCGGCGGCCGACAAGGGGCTGATCTCTCAGTCCGCTCGTCGGTCCCTCACGGATAAGGTGATCGTCAAGGAGTCGGTGGATACTGACTTGCAGGATTCGCTCGGGCGCCTGTCGCAAGGCTGGTCGCTGGACCCGAATTCGACCAGCGACCGCAAGGCCGTGGACCTGGTGTTCAAGAAGGGCGTCGAGGGTGGACAAGACCCCGTGGCTCTCGCCGCTCGCTTCGCTCAACAGGCTGGCGTCCTTCCTTCGGCCATCGTGTCTAAGGTCCGCGCCGCGTCCTTCGCCAACGATCCGCGCCAAGTCGCGCAAGGCTTGGTAATCGGCCGGCAGATTATCGCGCAAGCCCCCGACGTGTTCGACCGGATGCCGGGCGGGCAGAACATCGCGGATGATATCCATTTGTTCAGCCACTACACGCAGGAAATGGGTTTGAACGAAGCTGATGCAGTTGCACGCATCATGCAACAGCGCGATCCGGCCGTGAAGGCGCGGGCCAAACAGGTGGTCGATCAAGCGAGCGACGCAATCGGCAAGCTGACGTGGAAGGATGCTGCGTCGGGCATGGGGGAACGCTCTTGGTTTGGCGCGCTCTTCGGCGGCAACGCGGCGCCGCTCGATCCGGCCGGGGAAGCGGCGCTTGGGGCTGACTATCGCGCCGCCGTCACAGACCGGGTGCGCGTGACTGGCGATCTGGAATCCGCCAAGGCTCTCGCAGCCAAGGACATCCAGAACATCTACGGCGACTCACGCGGCGCGCTGATGAAGTTCCCGCCCGAGAAGCGCTATCCACCCGTCAATGGTTCTCATGACTACATCCGTGAGCAAGCGCTTGCCGATGCGAAGACGCTGTTTCCCAACGCTGACATCGGACCAGATGATGTCTATCTGATCGGCGACGCGGCCACCGCGCAGGATTGGGCTTCAGGCCGCCCGCCGCGTTATACGCTCGCAGTCAAGCGCACGGTCGATGGGCAAGAGGTTTGGTACACGTCGCCCGCAGGCTCGTTCGTCGCCAGCCCTGGCCCGGCGCAAGCCATAAGCAAGGGAGACAACAAGGCCAAATTCGACGCCCAGCGGAAGAAGGACGAAGACCGCTTCAAAGCCATCACGTCGCAACCCAAGTTCGCCCCGGGGCTCTGATGCCGCTGATCGACCGCAACGGAGCGCCCGTCGAAGACCCCGCGACCGTCAACATGGGCATTCCGTATGGCGTTCGGGATGACGATTCGGAAGGCGAGACCCCCTCTCTGGGCCAAACCGCAGTGGCGAACTTCCGGCTTAATTCGTGGTGGGCCTCCGCGCTGCAAAGCCAGCGCGGCATGTTCCCCGAAGAGCAATTCGACCCCAGCTTCGATCCGTGGGCGCGTATCCAGGGAACGGAGCTTGAGCCCTTCTGGGAGCGCTTCGCAGACTCCAGGAACGCCAGGGACTTTGAAGACATCCGCGCCGACATTGAATCCGAGAACCACGCCAGGGACGTTCTCAGTCGCTCCAGCACGCTCGCCAACATTGCGACCGGCCTAGGCGTCGGGATTGCCGATCCGACGATCCTCCTCCCGGGCGCAATCGCGGTGCGCGGCCCGGGCCTCGGGTTCTCGACACTGAAGACCGCGCTCATGACGGGCGCGCTCAACATGGGAATTGCCGGGACCGAGGAAGCGTTTCTTCACGCTTCGCAGCAAACCCGCACGCTCGATGAGACCGCTTGGAATGTCCTGGGTTCGGGGGTTCTCGGATCAATCCTGGGAGCCGGTTTTGCCAAGGCGATGAATCGAGCCGAATTCAACCGTCTCTCCACGCAGATCATGGACGACATGGCGGCCGGCCCCGGGAGTAATCCAGACCTGGACGCGGTAGACTCGGCGGTCGTGGCGATGCGTCAGATGCAGGCCGGGTCTGCCGGCGCTGCTGCAGTACCCACGCCGCAACTCGACGAGTTGGGGGTTTCGAACGCGATAGCCAAGGGCGTTTTGGCCGCCGCGCCGTTCACGCCGGTTGCCCGCGCTTTGCGCTGGAAGTCGGCCCAGGCGCGCTCGACTTTCTTCAGGCTTGCCGAAAACAGTGTCTATCTCACGGGCACCGAGAAAGGCAAAGCCACAACTCAAGCAGTCGAGAACTTCATCCATCAATGGGATGGACGATACGATTTAGCGATGGAACAGCACCTTCAGGCTTGGCGCGACCATCGCAAGTCCGGGGGCAAACTGTCGCGTGCCGAGTTCGGCAAGGCCGTATCCCTTGCCGCTCGTCGCGCCGATACGTCGAGCGTCCCGGAAGTCTCACGCGCCGCAAAGGCGTGGCGCTCGCAAGTCATAGAGCCGGGCACTAAGGCGGGGCAGGCGGCCGGGCTTTACCCTGACGATCTTCACGTCAACACGGCGCAGAGCTATTTCACCCGCGTCTATGACCGCAAACTTATGACGGCGGAGGAATTCAAGATCGTAGACGGCAAACCGGGCTTTAAACCCACGGTCAAGGAATACTTCCGTCCACTCGCCGACAAGGCGAAATTTGTCAGTGACGCTGATTTTGAATCGTACCTCGATGACATCGCGAACAACGTGTTCGACAAGATCACAGGGCGCGGCGGCAACCTTGGCGAGGAATTTCAGCGGATCACAGTTGCGGCACGCGGTCCGCTCAAGGAGCGCACCTTTAATGTGCCTGATGCCCTGATTGAGCGTTGGCTGGACAACGATGTAGAGCGTGTGATGGCGAAGTTCAGCCGCACTCTCGGCGCAGACGTTGAAATCGCGAATGCGTTCCCGGAATCAGTTGATCTTGGGACCAAGCGAGTGACGCTCCAAGGGCCACTGCAAAAAATCAGAGAAGAATACTTGAAATTGCGCGAGGCTGCGGCTGGCGATGCTAAGGCGCTCGCGGCACTGGCCAAGGAGGAAAGGTCGGCAATCGAGGACATCGAAGCCATGCGCGACATGCTGCGCGGAACCTACACCGCGCCGCTGGATGCTCGGTATCCGAGTTTCGCCAGGGTTTCGCGCATAGCAACCACCTTCAACTATATCCGCTCGGGCGGCGGGTTTGCGGTTTCGTCTCTCACTGACGTTGCGCGCCCAATGATGACGGCGGGCACGTTCTCGCACTATGCCGCTGGCCTCGCGAAGTTCGCGACTAACCCGCACTTTAGAGCCATCGCCCGCCAGGAGGCGAAGCGCGCTGGTACTGTGGGCGATACCGCGAAATACGCGCGCCTCGCGAGCATGACCGAAATCATGGACCCATACGCGCAAGGAACCGCCTTCGAGCGCTACGCCGTGAATTCAAACCGACTGATGACACGCGCGTCTGGTATCGCCCTTTGGAACGATTGGGCAAAGACGTTCTCCGCGGCGCTCACCGAAAGCCGGCTTGTGAAGAATATCATGGGCGACTGGGACAAGCTCCACGAACGCGAGCGCCGCTACATGACCTACGTCGGTATCGACAAGGACATGGCAGAGGAAATGCGCTTTCAGATCGGAAGCGCTTCGCAGGCCGCGCCGAATGACGCTGGCAAGGTCGGCGACTTCTGGCACTCGGGCACGGACACCTGGGGCAATGAAACGCTGAAGCGCACCTTCTGGGCTGCAATCGACAAAGACGTGCGCTCAACCATCGTTACCCCTGGCGTGGGCGACCTCCCACTCTTTGCCCATACCGCGGCCGGCAAGAACTTGCTCCAATACAAATCGTTCGTGATTGCTTCGCATCAGAAGGCCCTTGTCCGCGCGGTACAGGAGGGCGCAAACGGCTCGCAAGTCGCGGTGCTGATGGGTATCATGGGGGCCGTCAGCGTCGGGATGTTCTTGACTTTCCTCAAGGCCGTTGAGGGCAACCGAGTTGAGGAGCTTTCCGACAATCCTGGTGCGTGGCTTGCTGAGGGCGTTGACCGCTCGGGGATGCTCTCAATCCTGATGGAAGCGAGCGCAACATCCGAATTGGCGCGCGGCCCTGGTTTGGACAAATACCCGGCCGGTATCTACACGGGCTTGCAGGCGCTATTCCCTGATGCCGATCAAACGTCCGGCCCGTCGCGATTCGCAACGCGCGGCGTCCTCGGTCAGTTGCTTGGGCCGTCTGCGGGAACGATTGAGGATACGGCGCGGATTTGGGGCTGGACGATGAACCCAGAGCGCCGGCCGGCCGGCATCAAGGCGGCGCTGACGCTGCTCCCCGGCCGGTCATTGCCCTACGTGCGCCCCATCCTCGAATACGGCATCCGCCCACGACTTGACGAGGGCCAGCAGTAGCGTAGCCTTCAGGCTCAGTGGGGGCGCGCCTCTCGTGTGGCATCGTTTCATCATCATCGGGCTGCTGGCCGTTCTGGTCGTGCTTGCCTTCCTGAATTGGCAGGCAGTGGGCGATCTGAGCACGGCTATCTATCAGACATCGTGCGGCGATGAATTCGACCCGTGTAGGATAATTCAGGGTCGCCGCTAACGGTGCGTTGCGCGGTGAGTGCGTTCCCGCACCCTCCCGCACATGCCCAATCCGCACATCACCGTCCCGGATGAGACGCCTTTAGCGGAGTTCGATGTCACCGCATCGGAAGACGAATTCGCTTTCGATTTCGTGTTCTTCGACCGCGACGACCTGATCGTCACCGTCAACGACAAGCGGCTGGAGGACAGCGAATACGAGGTCGCCGGCACGACGGGACGGGAAGGCGGTTATATCGGCGGGGTCGTCACCCTCGACGTGGCGGTGACGAGCAGCAACGTCAAGGTGTGGCGCGACATCCTGCCCGTTCGGTCTGGCGATTTCCTGGAGGGCGCTGGCTTCAGGGCAACGCCGATCAATACCGAATTCGACCGCCTGACCGCTCGCCAACAGGATACGCGGCTTCGCTTCCAGCGGGTCCAGACATTCTCATCCTCAACCGACAAGTCGCTCCTCGCCGCCAACATGGGCTGTCAGTGGACGAATAAGGCGGCTTCAGGAGCCATCGAATACACGCTCCCCGCAGCATCTGCCGGCCTTCATGCGTGGTTCTCGGTCGTGAACGCACTGAGCCTCACTGTTCTCTGCGAAGGCGATGAGGAAATCCTGAACGCTGGCAGCACCGGAACCGAGATGGCGAGTTCAACCATCGGCTCGATCTTGCATCTGATCGGGACCGATACGGGAACCTGGGTTGTCGATTCCAAGAACGGCACCTGGGCCTTGACCTGAGATGGTCGCGCTCACAGGCGTGATTCATTTTGGGGCGTTTCCGCTCCAAGGTTACTACGGGGTAGGGCACGCCTTTATCATCGCCGTAGACGGCACGCACCACGTCGTCGGGAAAATCCAAAGTTCGACCGTCCGGGTTGGGTGCGCAGAAACGAATACGGTTCACTACATCATATCGCAGACTGATTGGCGGGGGCACATCGCCGCGCAGTTCGCCGGTTTTGTTGGCGCCGATTTCACGTTCTTTCATCTGATAACCTGCCCCGGCACGTCGAAGTTCATCATGCTGGGGCAAGGGGCCAACAGCTTTACCGGCAGACAAGAGGTTGTCGGTCTTCGCTATGTCGTCAACGCGGCCGGCAACGTCGCTGTCGATACCAACGGAAAGTACAATTACTGGCAGGGGGATTTTCCGGCAATCACAATCATGGCCGGCACATCAGGGATGCCGCTGGGGCAAATCGTGGTTGGCGATTATGTGTACGCCGCTCTCGACTACGGCAGTTTTTTTACGGGGTTCGCCGAGCAAATACTAAAGTTGCCGATCACGGCCGATGGGATCGATGTCTCGGTTCAAGGAGCATGGGAGTTAACTCGCACAAATCTTCCTGGTGCGATGAACACAACGAGCTGGGGTAGTTCTAGAAGTGCCACGAAGGCGCTTGCGCTGTTCCCTCACTCTAGTGGCGGGATCGGGCTCCTCGCCTACAAAACAATATACGAGGGCGAAGCCGCCCCGTCGAAATTATTCTACGGTGTGGTCGATCCCGTCACCCAAACCACGACCGTCGCCTATCAGGACGTATCCGCGCTGTTCGACATTCCATGGAGTGACGAAAGCACACAGTTCGACGGCGGCGCAGGCAACTACGCGGATGTCTACTACTCCCCGAGCGTGCATGTCCTGGCGGCCAACCGCATCGAACTCATGTTCATGCGCTCCAATTCCGACGACACCGGATATCTGAGAGTTCGCCGCTACGTCATGGATGACGACCTCACCAACATCCAGGCCGTCGATATTCTACAATTCGAGATGACAACACTCTCGATTGCGAGCTACGAGGACAGCTACGGGTATCGCGAGGGCGGCGACATCCATTGGATGATAAGGTCCAACTACAGTTTTTACTTCGGCACCACAGCGGTTGCCGTGCCGCCCGAGGATTCAGAGCCTCCGCCCGAGCCGGAACCGGATGATGATACCGTTGTCATCAGCGCCACGCCCCGCCTTCTCAAGCCCTACGAGAAGCCACCTATAGCGATTTTCAGGGTGGGCGAGGAACGCTCGATCTTCCCGCTCTCGTTCTTCATCTTCGAGGCCGCCGATCTGCGCGTGACCATCGATGATGTCGAACTGGACGCGGACGCCTTCACGTTCGCGGGCGATATTGTGCCCTATCCCGGCTATGACGATGCCGACGCGCTGACAGCCGATAGCGATTATCACCGGAAGCAAGCCTCCGTTCCCGGCTTCAGGGGGGGCAAGGTGACGCTCGATACCGCCGTCACGGGTAGCATCGTCACCATCTGGAACGATCCCCAGCCCCAGCGGGGCAGCGATAGCGCGGAACTGATGCGCCGCGATCTGTCCCGAAGCGAATTCAATGGCCGGATTGCAGGCCGGATATTCGGCGATCTCTGGACTACCTACCGGGCGCAAAAGCTGAAATTCAGCCGGTGCGTTGCGACTGCGGACGGCACTCCGCTTGATGAAGACTTGAGCGGAACCCTGGTCATTCAGTAGATGGCGAGCTTCAACAAGTTCAACTCCTTTGTCGAAGCGATGGCGGAGAAGGCCCACAACCTCGGCTCCGACACGCTGAAGGTCGCGTTGACGAACTCGGCACCCGTCGCGAGCAATACAGTTCTCGCCGATATCACACAGATTGCCAACGGCAACGGCTACCCGACAGGCGGCACTCAAGCCACGATCACGTCCTCCGCGCAAACCTCCGGCACCTACAAGCTCGTCCTTGCCGATGTGACGTTCACATGCGTAACCGCGCCTATGGGAACATTCCAATATGCCGTCCTCTACAATGACACGTCGTCCAATGACGAATTGATCGGGTGGTGGAATTACGGAAGCGCGCTAACGTTGGGTGTTGGGGAAACCTTCACCTGGGACGCAGACCCGACAACGGGGATTCTCACCAATGTCTAAGTTGTCCCGCGAGAAGATGCGGCAGCGGTTCCATGAGGCGTGCGCCGAACGCGATGCTATCCGCGCCATTCGCCAGCCCCTGCGCGATGCCTACGACGCCAAGAGCCAAGAACTCGCCAAGATGGAGCGCGAAGTTCTCGGCCCCATGCGCGAGGAGCTTAGGCGGATAGAGGCGCCGCTATCCGATCTCGACCAAGAGATCGGCTTATGCGCCCGCGCGCTGGGCGGGAAGACCGGCAACGCAGGCTAGGGGCGCAATAGCTCATGGCCGTCAGCATTGCAGTACAACTCTACGACTCGCCGACATCCACCGGACTTCAAAGCATAACGAATACCAACTTCGGCGGCGGCACGCCCGAAGGTTATTTGATGTTCCAGTCGGGGCACATCGCCGCGAACGATCCGGGCGATACTCCAGACTGCCGTATCTCGCTTGGCGCCGGGGACGGACCAAACGAGCGTGCCAACGGCGCCACATCGCTGGACAACCAGGCGGCAACCGACAGTTATCTAACTGAGCTAAACCAATCGGCATCGGTCAGAAACAAGTCGCCTGGCGCGGCGGTGTTTCTAGGCGCAACCTTCGACATTTCGTCGGACTTTGTTGCCAACGGCATGGAGATTAATTGGACAACGGTCCAGGCGGCAGCTTATCGCGGGTTTGTGGTCTACTTTGGGGGGGCAGACCTAGATATTGTCTGCGGCACGATAGACCTTGGGACTGGAACGTCGCCGCTCACGCACACGCCGGGCTTCGCCGCCGATGTCGTATTTTTCTACGGTGGCAACGGATCATCGGTCACGGTCGGCGCTGATCGGTTCGCTAATGTGTCAGGTATCGCCACGAGTGACGGCACGCAAAAGTGCATCGCGTGGTCCGAGACAGACGCGGTAGCCGCAGGCGGCCAGCCGTCCCAGGTCATTCTCTCGAACAAATGCTTCGCTCAACAATCACTCACGGCGTCAACGCAGGACTACACGGTCACCGCGAGCAATTTCACGGCCACGTCATTCGACGTGACGCCCAGCGCGAACGCCGGAAGCGACAAGCTCGGCTATCTCGCCATCCGCTTCGGCGGGAAGTTGTGTAAGCTCTGGGACTTCTCGACGCCGACATCGACCGGAAACGTCAGCGACACGACGCCTGCATTCCTGCCCGAGTTCGGCATGATCTTCGGGACCAACCTTGAGGCGATGGACGCCGGTCAGTTCAACGATAATCTGGCAGGCGGCCTTGGCATCTCGGCATTCACCGCCACCGATAAATGCGCGTTGTCGTGGTACATCGATGCGACAGCCGATCCGACAAACACCGGGTCTGATGCCAAGACCAAGGCCTTGCAGATCGGCAACGGCACGACCTCTGCCGGCGTTGTCGCGGACCTTGTGTCGCTGGATTCAAACGGCTGGACGCTCAACTACTCCGCCGTCCAGGGGAATGCGAAGAAGGCGTTTGCATTCGCGGTAGGGGCTGTCGCGCCAACCGCCTATGAGATGGACGCGGAGGCTGGAGCCTTCACGCTTACCGGCCAAGACGTGGGCCTTACTTTCGGGGGTGCTGTAGGGGCGGGCGTCGGCAGCTTCATTCTCACGGGCCAAAGCGTTGGGCTCCTCTCGACTCGTAGGCTTGCGGCCGAAGCCGGCAGTTTCACGCTCACGGGCCAAGCTGTTGGGTTCCGCTCCGGGTTCAGTATGGCGGCTGACGCGGGGAACTACTTCCTCACGGGCCAGCCCGTTGACTTGCACGCGGTTCTCGCATCGGGTTTGGAGTATCTACCGCGTGCATCGGCGGGACTGAATTATACCCTGTATGTCCGCTCATCGCAGGGCTTCGTTGTGCGGAGCGCAGACACAATTTACGACGGCTCCAGCACGGGGACGACACTTACCTCAACCGATGTCGGCGCAATCCTGAAGCTGATCTCGCCCGGACGGGGATTGTGGTTCGTGTCGCACAAGACGGGAAGCTGGACGCTGGCCTAGTACAGGCGAGGGATCAGTGCATCGGGCGTTCTCACCTTATAGCGCTCATACTCGGGAAATGCCCCTGACAGGACTTGCTCCTCATAGAGGATGCGGCAGAGTTGCAGCGTGAGTTGCAGGCCGAACACGATCAGCGCCCACGGCTGAACGTGTTGCAGCGCGATTCCGAAGATCGCGATCTCCTCGAAGAGATACAGCGGGTGACGGACGATGGCATACGGGCCGGAAGTAACGAGCCCGCGCGCCTCTGGCATGATGCTGGCCTGCCGCCCGAGCCATGCGAGCGCGACCATTGCCCCGGCCATCCCAACCAAGACCGGGATCATCGTCAGAAGCGCCACAGTGAGGGGCAGTTCCGCATAGGGCATCTGCGTGATTGCTAGGCTCGCGAACGTGCCGGCGATCGCTGCGAACCTGGGCATGAGGCCGATAGACTTTGCTTTCGGCACTCGTCGCACCAAGACCAAGACCACGATCAGCGACAGAAACGTGATGGTCAGAACGGTGTTCAGTAGGCCCATCAGCGCTATGAACTCGCCGCCCCAGACTGCGGCGGAGAGTCGGGCTACATCGCCAGTCAGGCCCCACACGACCCAGAGGTAATACGCCATCAACGGCGCGGCGATCAGCACGTCGTAGAGCTTCGTTCGTGCCCAGCGTTCCATTAACCTAGCGCGATGCCCTTGCCGAAGAAGAGAAGCCCGATAATGAAGGCGACCACGGCGGCGAAAAGCAGAAGTGTGAATAGACCCGCGACTAGGCGCATGTCCGCACCCTAAACCGCCCCGGTGCGTTGCGGCAAGCCCTTGACGGGGCAAGCGTCCCGCAACGATTGCCCCGCACAGGAGACACCCATGGCACGACGTAGCAAGGTTGACAGTTCAGTAGACGGCACAGAAGACGACGACGTTCTGATCGGCGTGACCTTCTGGCCGGCAGCGAACGCCCAGCACGGCCTAGTGTTCAACGGGCTGGGCGGCAACGACTCGATCTACGGCACTAACGGCAACGATGTGTTGAACGGCGGAGACGGCGACGACTTGCTTTCGGGCAAGCAGGGCGCCGACACCCTCACCGGCGGCGCAGGCTCGGACACGTTCGTCTTCCGCAACCACGCCAGTTCCGAGCAGGGTTTCGGCATCGACACGATCACGGACTTCACCGCCGAGGACTTCATCGACCTCCACGACCTCTTTGATCTGACCGGCCCAGGAGCCGACGGCTTCTACACGATGGTCCCGCTGACGATGGACGACCTCACCATCACGTCGTCCGACGCCACGCATCATCACGTCTCGATTGAGCAGAACATGGCGGACGCCGTCTGGGGTGAACAACTCTACGTCACCGAGTTCGACGTGGTTGGCGTGGCGCCCGCGGAAGCGGACTTCATCTTCTAACAGGGGCACCACATGTCACTCACCGAAAAAGAAGCAGCCGCGACATCCACTACGAAGGCGAACACCGGGGGGATATCCGGGTTCCTCGTTCCGCTGCTGTCGGCCGCGATCACGAAGGGCGTCGAGTCGCATTTCATGATCGATCTATCCATCGAGGTCGAGTTAGCAATCGTCAGTGTAGTGACGAGTGTGGTAACCTATTGGACTGTTTGGTTTCTGCCAAATCGCCCAAAGGAGCCCGCACCGTGAAACGAACGCGCACAAGGATTCCGCTTGCTGACCGCCTCTGGATGAAGGTGGACAAAGCTGGGCCTGACGAATGCTGGCTGTGGAATACGCACGCCAATAATAAGGGCTACGGTGCCCTTGCCGAATATGTTGACGGCGTGTGGAGGAAATCTCTCGCTCACCGCGTCTCTTACGAGTTGGCCCATGGTCCGGTTCCAAACCGGATGAAGGTCCTTCACCGCTGCGACACTCCGCGCTGCGTGAACCCTGCCCACCTGTTTCTCGGGACGATGAAGCAAAACACCGAAGACATGGTGGCGAAGGGTCGCAGCGCTCGCGGCGAGAGGCACGGCAGCAACAAGCTCAGCGCCGACGATGTTGTGATGATCCGCAGCACCTACAGCGATGGCGGTGTCACCCTAAAGGCGCTCGCCGCCTTCTTCGGCGTAAGCGCGTGGGCCGTCAGCGACATCGTGCGCAACAGAAACTGGAAGTGGCTTCAACCCAAAGGAGAAGTGACCCAATGAAAATTCGCATCTTCATTGCCGCCGCGGCGCTCGCGCTCGCTACACCCCTCGCCGGGTGTGCGACGGTGGCAAACATTGCCACCGAACTATCCAGCAGCACACCGGCCCAGGTGACGACGCTTGCCGAGGCCCTTCAGGCCGCAACTCTCGTCACCAACGCGGTTGACATATACGTCAACACCGCCAATCCATCCCGCGCCGTCCTGTTGCAGCTCCAGGCGCTCAACAACGGGCTCCACACGGCGCTGGTGAACCTCCAGGCAGCGAACGCCGCAAACCAAAGTTTGCTGATGGCGTCCTTCAATGAGGCGCTGGGGGCCTTCCGTTCATACGCGACAAGCAGAGGAGTTGAAAGTTGAGCGACGCGACATGGGTTGACACCGCCCAAAGAGTGTTTGCAATCGTCAGGACGCTGGAGCCGATTGTCGGACTGGCGATCCCCGGCATTTCGTCCGCCCTCTCCATCGGCACGAAGATCATCCAGGGTGTGATCGACAATGAGCCCATCGCGGTTTCACTCTACAACCGGATCAAGAGCGGCGAAGTGCCGACGCCGGCGGAGCTTCAGAAATACGCCGCAGATTACGAAACGGCCTATCAGAAGCTGAACGCCAGCATTTTGGCGAAGCTCGCTGCAACGCCGACGTGAGCCTCCGGGCGATGAATAAACCCGGCTGCATCGCGCTTGCAATGGCTCTCGCGAGCATCGTGCTGGTGTGTGTCGGCGGGCTCTGGCTGGCGAAGTTGGCGTGGAGATAGGATGGCAAAGCGCGCCCCAAAGCCCAGGAAGAAACCAGAACCGAGCCCAACCCGCGTGCTCGCATGGCGCATGGCAGCCGACATCAATTGGGTGGCGATGTACCGGGCGGCAATGCTCGGCCTGTTGTCGCTCGTAATCGGCATGGTTGGCTGGCAGAGCAACCGGATCATCAACCGGCAAGACGATTCGGCAAAAGAGATTGTCGCGATACGGCTTGAGACGAGCATAGATCGAACAAACATGATGAACTTAACTACAGACGTGGGCAGCCTGGCGGCTGACATCATCAAGGGCGATGCCAGACTAGGCCGCACGAACGAGCGGCAAACCGAAATGATGAGTGCCATCTCCGTCTTGCAGTCGCAGATGAGCGATCTCAGAGCGCGAGCAAAATGAGACCACATGCTACCGAAAGGGGCGGGATAGGTTAGACAGGGACACCTTTCAACTCCTTGATATTGCGTTAGCCTGTGTTCAGTCGGTTATACAGTGATCTCGGCGGATTAGGCGGCGTTTTGCGGGAAAATCAATTTTTTCAATCTTGCAAGAGGGGTTCGACTCCCCTAGGGCGCGCCAGGGTTTTCACGCTTCAGTGTCTAACCGAGCCCCGAAGTTATACACCTTCCCGATTCGTTCCCGCCCATATCAGCATCGCGGCTTTGCCGAGTTTCACTTGGTCCCGCCCCTTGGCGTAAAGCTCGAGCATCCGCGGCGTCATGTGCCCGGTGATGGCTGCGGCCTGGTATGCCGTGCAGCCGGCGTCGATCAGCGCAACCGCGGCTGACTTCCTCAATCCGTGCAGGACGCATTCCCGCGGGAGCCCGGCGGCTTCGATTGCCTTCGCCATCATGTGCCCGAGGTAGATCGGATTGAGCGCCTTGCCCTTCTTGGCGAGGATGGCCGCCTCGCACCGCGGGCGCACCGCGGCGATGGCCTTCTGTAGCTCGGGATGGATCGGTATCTCGAGCACGGTCTTGGTCTTGCCCTGGGTGAGCCTGAAGGCGTCCCCGGCGATTGACTTATAAGTCAACCTCACTACGTCACCGCGGCGCTGCCCGGTATAGAGCGCCAGCGCATACCCCGTGCGCTCGAGCGTCCCCAGCGGCCAGCGGGCCTCGAAGGCCTGCATCTCCTCCAGTTCCCACGCCCGATGTTCCCCGCCCTTCAGCAGCTTTATGCCCTTCGCCGGGTTGTCCTTCCGGTAGCCGCGGTCCTGGGCGAAGGTCATGAGCACTTTCAGCACCCCCAGCATCTTGTTGGCGGCACCGTGGGTCATCTCGTCCAGCCACCGGAGGATGTCCACGCGCTCGAGCGCCGCAACTGGGTGTCCCCGAAGGTGCGCCTCGAGCTTGCGGAGGACGTAGCCGTTCTCGCGCCGGGTGGACTCGGCCAAGCGGCGGAAGTTGTTCGACCCGTAATACTCGAGGCAGAGTGCCCCGAACGTACCCGCCTGGATCGGCTTGCGTGGCTCGAGCGTGATGCCCTTCTCAGCCGCAGCATAGGACGCCCGGAACTCAGGGGAGCCGGGCAGGCCGGGCAGGGCCGCTCGTGCGAAGCCCTTGCGCCGATAGTAGTACCGGCGCCGCCCGTGCCTGTCGGTATAGGTTTGGATGTAGGGCGTCTCGATCTTCACCCGCGGAGTCACGCCCGCCCCCAGGGGTTTGTAAACTCCAGCCGGCCGTTACCCACAGGTTCGGGGGGGCTTCCGCCCTCGATCCTCGAGACCTCTTCGGCTGAAATCCGCAAGTTCCCGCCCACCTTGAACGCCCGGAGCGCGCCGCGGCGGATCAGGTTGTAGATATGGCGCTCTGAGCACTGCCAATGCTCGGCTAGTTCAGACGGTCGGAATGCAGCTCTCGCCCGCAATGTGGCGTCAAGGTCCTCCACGTTCACCGCCTCGCGCTTGTGTGTGGTAGTCATGGGGTCTTCAGTGGGATGATTTCCCAGACGGCTGACTCTACCAGATGGGCAGGAGCCCACTTCGCTGCGAGCGCAGCCGTTTTGAACGGCCCATAAAATTTGCTTCCCACGGAAGTCGAAACCTTTACGATAAAGCTCACCTCACACCTCCGTCTTGTTCACGCACAAAGCGTACCGGCATCGCTGCCGCTTCATTTGCTGGCCGCTTTCCGCAGCGCATCGCACTGTTGACGGATTTCCTCGGGTAGCTCCTTGCCCTTGCGATCCATGAGGGCGAGGCCGGCGCAGAGAGATTTGACAGCGGTTTCAACGTTCCTTGTCGCATCTATGGCTGTTAGCAGCGTGCGCCGCTCTGCACGGAGCCGTAGCACTTCCTGTCGAAGCCACGAGTGAGGGTAGGCTTCCATAATGTGTGCGTCGGAGTCCGGCGCGGCCCGTTCTCGTATCGCGTTCTCTCCTCCCTCGCCCGTCATGGCGTTCCGCTCCTCGTGGATTGGTCAAGGTCACCGCGCGCTTTGGCGAGGGCGGCCTTGGCGCGAGCGTCAGACGCTTCAGCGCACTTGCGACACCAGCACGGCTGCTGGTCGCCATCTTCAATCGTGATGCCAAGCCGCCACCCCCGGTCTTCGGGGCTTGGTACGTGCTCGTTGTAAGGCGCGTGCGAATCGTGAAAGCACTCACGTCGCCTGCAACTCTCACAAATCCAACGCTGCACCGTGACCTCGACCAATAGGTTCTCGAACGAGAGGTGGCGCGTGACGTACTCGATGGCCATCACTCGCTCTCCTTTGTTCCTACAGCGCTTGAGTTATCGCGCAGCGCCTCGTTGCCCTCTACCGCAAGGGCATCCTCCGCTTTCCTGATCTCGACAGCCTTCATTCGCTCGACCGTGGCGTAGAGCGTGCTTATTCCGCACGTCAGCAGGCCCTCAACGTCGTCCAACTCGTCTTTCCAAGCGGGATAGGCGAAGTAGATATCGGAAATCTGCCCACGTATTTTGCTCATCGCAGAGCGAATTCCGCTAACGACCTCGCTCAATGGACGCGATAAATCCGTGCCGTAGATCGGGTGCGCTTTGGAACGCTCCGCAAGGCGCTGCTTGCCGATGTCGGTCCAGTGCCCACAAGCCGAGCACGTATCTTCAGGATTGCGCGTCATTCGCCGTCGCCCTTGAGTTGTGCGCGTAGCTCACCTGACTGCGGCAACGCATCATAGGAACCATGTCCCGTGAGGGAAGCGAGGGCGCGGATTGCTTTGGCGATGTCCGCTGCAACCTCCATCCCGGCATCCCTGCAAGTGGACACGCCAAATCGCCCAGCGTCATACGCTCGCGCGCTTGCTGCGTTCTCGGATGCTGCACGCGCCTCCGCCACCTTCGCGCATCTTTCGATTGTCGCCGCCTCTATCACCCGCTCCACTCCAGATGAACGAGGCTCGAATTGGAAGGATGCGACGGCGGCTGTTGCCGCTTTGGCGATTTCCCAGCAAGCGTTCCAACTCAGCGTGCCATTGGCGAGCCTAAGAGCGATACCAAACGCGTTCTGACAATCGCTCAGGGCGTACATGCGCGGACAAGGGCGTGGCGCTTCGGACGGATGGCAGGTGCACGGTCTGTCGCCGGTCTCCACTCCAAATGCGGGGGAGGGGGAGGAAAGGACTTCACGTGTTTCACGAATTGCCAAATCTAATTCACCGTGCGCCTTCTCATAGGAGTTCAACCGAATGACCGTTCCCTCCATCGTTGCGATGTTTGCCTTCGATATGTTTCTCAGCCCCACGATCTCAGCCAGAGCGGCATCGCGTTCGCGCTTCGCGTCTGCGAGGAGGGTGAGTAGCGTTGGGATGTCTTCGCGAGCATGGGCAATGAACCGCGCGTTGGCGTGATTGTCGTGCTCGCCGGTATCCAGTACGGCGATGGTCGCTTCAACCGAATCGTCGGCTTCTGGATAAACGGCCCACACTCTCGGCCCGACCTCATCCGTGGTTGAGTCACAGTAATCCCACGGCCCCGCCGTCGCCTTATCCGCACGTTCGCGGATTTGCTTCACCAAGGCGGGCGCGTCTGCGAGGAGGGTGGAGGACTGTTCGATGAAGGCGGCGGCTTGCCAGCGACAATCGCGTTCGATCTGCTGACGAACCTCGTTATCGGGCGCGAGCTTTTCCGGCTTCATGTCTCCGGGCCAGCCAAGTTCCGCTAGACAATCCGCCCTCAATCGCTTCACCAGTTCTCCTCCCTCTATGGCGGGGGCGGTCGTAGTCTCAGCCATTGTGGTATTCCTCGATCTGCTTGAGCGCCACCCGAAGCGACTTTTCCACTCGCGCGAGGATGTTCTTGCGCTGCCGGTTCTGGAAGTTTTGTGCCGACGCCTCTTTACGGTAACGAGAGTTCTCGCACACCCGGCAGACGTTCCATGCAGCGCGCGAGCCGTCTTTCTTCAGGCGGGCGCGAGTATGCGTATAGGGGTGCCCCTTCGGGCAGTGAGTGCGTGGCTTACGCGCCATCACCCGTCTCCCTCTGGTAGAGCGTCGCTCATGCTGCTGTTCTCCGCCATTACCGTCTCTCCGATGTTTTTGTGCCTACGATGCGCGGCATAGATGGTGAGCTACGAGGGTGCTAGCGGAACGGCATCGCGCTTCTTCACATCCCGGCACCAATGCGCTCGCGGGGCCATGCAGCAGCCCGGCTTGCAGTGACACCCCGGCTCTGGCGGTCCAGGCTTGCGGAGAAGGCTTGCGCCGCTGACCGCACGCGGGCCAAAACATTGCTTCACGTTCTCGACGACGCGCTTCATCGTGTCTGCGTCCCATGCCCCGCAGTCTTTCATCGCGGCGAGCGTGTGCAGGGCGAGCAGGCTTCGCGCTCTCAGGTCTGCGCACTCGTCAGTAACGCTCATCAGTCCCAGTGGTATGGGCGGCGCGGAGCACCACGTCGCGTGTTGGTCGGCGGTGTTGTTGCACTCGATGCAGACAAGACGGTAATGGCTCATCTCGGCTCTCCTTTGATTACGCGCGACGTGCTGCGCGCGGGTCATTCACCGTAGGCATAATAATCATTTCCCCGAATCCGGATCGCTGTCGGTATCGACAAGACCGTCGCAGAGATGGCAGAGCATCGCGCTCATTGTTCAGATGGCCATTCGCTGCGGAACTTCGATTTCAGCCAATTGAGCACCGCGAGGCGCTCTGCCGGCTCCATGGCCGCGACCGTCGCATCCACCACGGCAAGCCGGTTGATCCACGGATCGCCGTAGTCCTTGATTTTGATCTTCTGCATCTTCGCGCTCGTCACTTCTTCCCGCCCTTCTTCACAGCATCCCGCCTCGCGTCGCAGGCGGTGGCCCATGCGTTGTCAGGCATGTTTAGCTCCTACGGTGAATCGGATTGCGTTCAGCACTACGCGCCTCGCTCAGATGGCACGAGAAGATCGGCAACTATCTCCGGTTCGATCTTCCACTCCTCGTAAACCACGAGCACGCAGCGCTCGAAGAACTCGCGGAACTCGGTCTGATCCATCGCGGCAAAGCTGATCGACTTCGGGATGCGAATTTGGCCATACCGTCGAGTTTCCATCAGCGTCACATGCCCGGTGGCGACCTTGAGCACGTCGGACACGTTCTCGGCGGTGAGACCAAGCGAGG
>Ga0137452_1000046_pt1 | contig 47909 bp, 38 predicted proteins | sample EasRivERMGT513_2_FD_102312 | JGI IMG/M metagenome (GOLD analysis project Ga0137452, IMG submission 102312) | Soil microbial communities from meander-bound floodplain in the East River, Colorado, USA - East River MetaG ERMGT513_2 | ecosystem: Environmental > Terrestrial > Soil > Floodplain ...
ACGGCCGAACGGCTCGCCGCAGCAGGCCTGAAGTACACCCGCTTCCACACGACCGCGCTCTGCTCGCCCACGCGCGCGGCCTTGCTCTCGGGCCGCAACCATCACACGGTCGGTATGGGCGGTATCACTGAGATCGCCACGTCGGCGCCCGGCTACAACTCGCTCCGCCCGAACACGTGCGCACCGCTGGCCGAGATTCTCAAACTGAACGGCTATTCGACGGCGCAGTTCGGGAAGTGCCACGAGGTGCCGGTCTTCGAGACCACACCGATTGGCCCGTTCCATCACTGGCCGACCGGTTCCGGCTTCGAGCACTTCTACGGATTCATCGGCGGTGAGAACAATCAGTACTACCCGGCGCTCTACGACGGGACGACGCCCGTCGAACCCGAGCGGACGCCCGACGAGGGCTATCACCTGATGGCGGATCTGGCCGACAAGGCGATCGGCTGGATCCGGCAGCAGAAGGCAATGGCGCCCGACAAGCCGTTTTTCACGTACTTTGCCCCGGGCGCAACCCACGCGCCGCACCACGTCCCCAAGGACTGGATTGCGAAGTACAAGGGCAAATTCGACCAGGGTTGGGACAGGGTGCGTGAGAAAACCTTCGCACGGCAGAAGGCGCTTGGCGTCATTCCGCTTGAGTGCGAGCTGACGAAGCGGCCCGAACAGATTCCCGCGTGGGAACAGACGGAAGAGCGGCTCCGCCCAGTGCTCGTGCGGCAGATGGAGATCTACGCCGCGTTCCTGGAGTACGCGGACCACCACGTCGGCCGCATCATCGACTCGCTCGCGGACCTCGGAATCCTGGACGAGACGCTCATCTACTACATCGTGGGCGACAACGGCGCGTCAGCGGAAGGCTCGTTGATCGGGGCATTCAACGACAAGACGGCCGGCGAGGCGCCCGACCTGAGCACGCCGGAGCTGTTGATCCAGCACATCGACGATCTCGGATCGCGGAAAGCGAACAACCACTATGCCGTCGGCTGGGCGCACGCGATGGACACGCCGTATCAGTGGACCAAGCAGGTCGCGTCGCATTTCGGCGGCACGCGCAACGGGACCATCGTCCACTGGCCGAACGGCTTCAAAGCCAAAGGCGAGATCCGCTCGCAGTTCCATCACGTGATCGACGTCGCGCCGACCATCCTGGAAGCGGCAATGCTGCCGGCGCCCACCTTCGTGAATGGGGTGATGCAGGAGCCGCTGCACGGCGTCAGCATGGCGTACTCGTTCGACGATCCGAAGGCGGGGGAACGGCACGAGACGCAGTACTTCGAGATGGTCTGCAACCGCGGCATCTACCACAAGGGTTGGAGCGCGGTCACGCGGCACGGGAACCTGCCCTGGGTGGTCGTCGGAGCGCAGCCGTCACTCGCGGACGATGTCTGGGAGCTCTACGACACAACGAAGGACTGGTCCCAGGCACACGATCTCGCGAAGCAGATGCCCGAGAAGGTCGCCGAGCTGAAGCGTCTCTTCGACCTCGAGGCATCGAAGTACAACGTGTTCCCGCTCGACGATCGCAAGGCGGAGCGGACGAACCCGGACATTTCAGGCCGCCCCCAAGTCGTGCGCGGCAACACCCAGCTGTTCTTCCCCGGGATGCGCCGGATCTCCGAGAACTCGGTCATCAACATCAAGAACAAATCGCACGCGGTCACTGCGGACATCGACGTGCCGGAGGGTGGCGCGACGGGCGTGATTGCGGCGCATGGGGGCAATTTTGGCGGCTGGAGCCTCTACGTGCATGAGGGAAGGCTGAGATACCACTACAACTTCCTCGGCCTCAGGCACTTCGACGTGACGTCGACCGAGAAGCTGCCGGCCGGCCCCCACCAGGTGCGGATGGAGTTCACGTATGACGGCGGCGGCCTCGGCAAGGGCGGCACCGCGACGCTCTATGTCGACGGCAAGGCGGCCGCCGAAGGCCGCGTCGAGCGCACGCATGCCTTCTTCTTCTCGATGGACGAAACGATGGAGATCGGCTGCGACGTCGGCGAGCCGGTGTCGCCTGACTACGGCCCACGTGGGAATGCGTTCAGCGGGGCGATCAAGTGGGTGCAGATCGACATCGATGCCGCGGCCAGGGACGTCGATCACGTGATAGGCGCGGAGGAGCGGTTCCAGCTGGCGATGGCGCGGCAGTAAGGCGCCCACGCTCACGCATGGGAACAAGGCGAGCAATGTCCGAGGAGAAAGATCCAATGGCCAGGAGACCATCGGCAAAGCCTATGAAAGGCAGCAACGAAGCTAATGCGGGGCAGGACACTGTCCCGCGCAGTGTGCTGCCGATTCCGGATGTGACACCAATCGCACTCACGACGTTTGACGCGAGAGATCCGGACACGAAGTACCCCCCGATCCGTCAAATCCGTCCGCCGCAAGGCGCCCCAAACCTTCTGGTCGTGCTGATCGACGATGCGGGCTTCGGCTCCTCGTCGGCCTTCGGCGGGCCTTGTCAGACGCCCAACTTCGAGAAGCTGGCGGCCAACGGGCTGAGGTACACGCGCTTCCATACGACCGCGCTGTGTTCGCCGACGCGTGCCGCGCTGCTCAGCGGCCGGAACCATCACTCCGTCGGCATGGGTGCGATTACGGAGTTTGCGACGTCCGCTCCGGGACAGAACTCCATGAAGCCCAACACGTGCGCCGCACTGGCAGAGACATTGAAACTCAATGGCTATTCCACCGCCCAGTTCGGCAAGTGTCACGAAGTGCCCGTGTGGGAAAGCAGCGCGGTCGGGCCATTCGATCACTGGCCCACTGGCGGCGGAGGTTTCCAGTATTTCTATGGCTTCATTGGCGGCGAAACGCACCAGTACTATCCGAACCTGTTCGAGGGCACGACGCGGGTGGAGCCCAAGAAGACGCCCGAACAAGGCTACACGCTCAACGAAGATCTAGCCGGCCACGCCATCAATTGGGTACGGCAGCAGAAGGCGCTGACCCCGGACAAGCCGTTCTTCGTCTACTACGCGCCTGGCGCCACGCACGCACCGCATCACGTGCCCAAGGAGTGGGCCGACAAATACAAGGGGAAGTTCGACCAGGGCTGGGACAAGGTGCGCGAAGAAACGTTTGCGCGCCAGAAGAAGCTCGGCGTCATTCCCAAAGACTGCGAGCTGACCAAGCGCCATCCGGAAATCCCGGCCTGGGACGCGGTCGATTCCAAGATGAAGCCGGTGCTGGCTCGGCAGATGGAAGTCTATGCCGGGTTCATGGAGCAGACCCGATCACCATGTCGGCCGGGTCATCGACGCGCTGGCCGACCTCGACATCCTCGACGACACCGTGATCTATCTGATCATCGGCGACAACGGCGCGTCCGCAGAAGGGTCGCTGCAAGGCACGTTCAACGAGATGGTGACGCTCGGCGGGTTCGGGCACCTGGAAACTGCCGAAAGCCTGATACCGCGCATCGCCCAATTCGGCTCCCCGCAAGCCTACAACCATTACGCGGTTGGCTGGGCCCATGCCATGGACGCGCCCTATCAATGGACGAAGCAGGTGGCGTCACACTGGGGCGGCACACGCAACGGAACCATCGTGCATTGGCCGAAGGGAATCAAAGGCAAGGGTGAATCGCGCCCACAGTTTCATCACGTGATCGACGTGGCGCCGACCATTCTCGAAGTGGCAGGCCTGCCGCAACCGTTGATGGTCAACGGCGTCCTGCAGCGGCCGATCGAAGGCGTCAGCATGGCGTATTCGTTCAACGATGCGGCTGCCGCCGACCGCCATGAAACTCAGTACTTCGAGATGTTCGGTAACCGGGGCATCTACCACAAAGGGTGGACGGCCGTGACCAAGCACCGCACGCCTTGGGAGACGGGGCTAGTCAAGACCGTCGCCTTCAACGACGACGTCTGGGAACTGTATGACACATCGAAAGACTGGTCACAGGCGCGGGATCTGTCGAAGGAGCAACCTGACTTGCTGCACAAGCTGCAGCAGCTCTGGCTGATCGAAGCTGTGAAGTACAACGTGTTGCCCCTTGATGACCGGTTCGCCGAGCGAGGCGATTCCGAGCTCGCGGGACGCCCGGAGCTGGTCTCGGGGAATCGTCAGATTGTCTTTGGTGGACTGACGCGGGTCCCGTCGCTGGCGATGGTGAACATGGCGAACAAGTCGCACGCGGTCACTGCCGAGATTCAGGTCCCGAAGTCTGGCGCGGAAGGCGTCATTGCCGCCGTCGGGGGCAATACCGGCGGTTGGAGCCTGTACGCGAGGAATGGCAAGCCGAAGTACTGCTACAGCTTCTTCGGTCTGCAGCAGACGTACGTCGAGGGTTCGAGCGTCATCCCGCCGGGCCAACATCAGGTTCGCATGGAGTTCGGGTATGACGGCGGCGGCATTGCCAAAGGCGGTACCGTCTCGCTCTTTGTCGACGGCAAGAAGGTCGGTGAAGGCCGCATCGAGCAAACCGAACCGTTCGCGTTTGGAGAAGAGTCCTGCGACGTGGGCCACGAAGCCGGATCGCCCGTGACGACCGACTACGGGCACGATGGCGGGAGCGAATTCTCGGGACAGGTGAATTGGGTCGAGTTCGACGCAGGGAGCGGGGCGGACGATAACAATCACCTGATCACGCCCGAGGAGCGCCTCCGCGTGGCCATGGCGAAACAGTAGCGGAGTGCTAGACGCCCAAAACACCATCTCTCCTGGGTCAGGCGCGAGCGACCTGGGTCGCGCGCCTGCCGCGGGCAAGAAGGCAGTTGAAGCGAGCACACCATGAATACCAGCCCGAGAGCGTTTTTTCTGAGCATGGTATGTGTGGCGGCCCTGGCGCAGATAGCGGTGATCCACGGCCAGGAGCCGATCTCGCCGCCCGTTCGTGGATCGGGGGACGCGCCTGCGACCACCGTGACGCGGAACGCAGAAATCACTGGAGCCCAAGCCGGGGTCGCAAAACCGGCACAGCCGCCCGCCCCGGACTTCTTCCATCAGGAAGAGCTGACCGGCGATTGGAACGGCACACGAACGAAATGGAAGAACAACGGCGTCGAACTGGCGAGCTCACTGTCGCAGTTTTATCAAGGCGTCGCGTCCGGTGGGATCGAGACCGGCAGTGAGTACAACGGCACCGCGCAGGCCAAGCTCACAGTCGATCTTGGCAAGCTTGCGGGTTGGAACGATTGGTCAGCGGAGATCAAGGCGGAGACCCGTTTCGGCGGACCTTTGCTGACGGGCACTGGCACGATCAGCTTCGTAAACACTGCTGCCATCGTCCCCGGCTCTGACGGGACCGTGTTCTCGGTCACCGCGGTGAATGTCACGAAGCTCTTCCCGATCAATCTGACGGAAGGCAAGCTGTTCGCCGTCTCCTTCGGCCGTTACAACCTCCTCGATCTCATCGACGAGGACTTCTTTGCGGGTGGCGGCACCGAGGGATTCTTCAATATCGCCCAAATCGGTCCTTTGACGGTGTTGCGCCAGGTTCCGCTGATTACGAATGCCGTATCCATGGCTTACATCCGCGGAGGCGAACCATTCTTTACCTTCGCGCTCATTGATCCCAACGACCACTCGACCGATCCCGGGCTGTCGGACCTGTTTGCGGACGGTGTGACGTTCGCGCCGGCCATCAACTTTCCGGCCAATTACTTCGGCAAGACCGCCAAACATACGGTTGGCGGCGCCATCACAACCAAGAAGTACACGCCGTTTGATGCCATCAGGCAGGTCATCATTCCGGGCCCTCCGATCAACCCGGTCGAACCTCAGGCAGGTTCATGGTCGGTCAATTACACCTTCCGGCAGTACATCGTGGAGAGATCCGGAGGAGATGGTTGGGGGTTCTTCGGGCAACTGTCATTTGCGGATCAAGCCACCAGTCCGATCACGACGTTCTTTGACGTCGGCGTCGGCGGCAACGGCCTGTTCGCGCAGCGACAACGAGACGAGTTCGGAATCGCGTATGCGTACACCGACCTGAGCAACGAGTTGAAGGACAACCTCGATCTACTGCCGCTCGGCGGGCGTCTTCGGGTCGAGCACCAGCTCGAAGTGTTCTACAACCTTTATCTCACGCCGTGGCTCCAGTTGACCGGCGATCTGCAGATTCTTCGCCCGAATCGCCCGGTGGCGGACACGGCAATTGTTCCGGGCGCGCGGCTACGGGTGGTGTTTTAGGCAGGTGGGTTCGACACCCGACTGTTCGGCGTCACCGACTTGCCGTAGGTCACTGCGCCCTGCTCACGAACTGCACGAACTGCGACATCGGAGCCGGATTTCCGTGAATACCCACGATGGTTGTCACATCCAGCTTCAAGCGTTGGAGGTTTTGGTAAAACGTCCGGTTGCTGGCGTTGGGGGCGGCTGCCTGCGGATTGTAGAGGTCCGCCTGCACGACGATTTTCTCTTTCGGGAAGTACGCCATCAGCATACCCGCAGCATGGGCGAGACCGGCGACGCTGTAGAGTTCGACCGTCCGCGTGTCATCGGCGAGGACGTATTTCTCGCGCGCGGTCTCGAAGATGTAGCCTTCGGACCATTCCTCAGGCGGGTGTAGCGAAAACCGGTCCGGCTGCAAGACCCACGGCCGCGCCCGTAAGACTTCCTGATAGTAGGCACGGTTTCCTTCGTGTGTGATGACGGCTGCGCCCTCGTGGACGAATGTGCGGATTCCACCCAGGTGGTCCCAGTGATGATGCGTATTCACGACGAATCGGATCGGCTTGTTTGGAATGAGCCTGTTCACTTCGCCGATCACGGCCAGCGACCGTTCTTCATTCAAGGGCGCCTCGATGACGGCGACATGGTCGCGGAACTCGACGGCCACGCTGTTGTGGGAGCCTCCTCCTATCAACCACAAACCATCGCCCAGCTTTTGTGACTGCACGCGGACAGGCTCAATCGTGGCGCTCCGTACTTCGCTTGGGACCGTGAGTGCGGCGTTCGCCACGTTCAACCGAATGTCGGACACGGTTTCCAAACCAAACGCATGATCGCCGCCGCTGACGTTCGGCATGTTCCCGCCATCGTCGTAATCCTGATGCTGATGAAACCGGGGAACCTTCACGCCGCCCATATCCTGGTAATTCGTGTAGACGTTCTCGTAGTAGAGATCGCCGACGACGGGATTGGGAACCCAGGTCTGCACCCGCTGGACCAGATTCTGAGCGTTGATCGTGCCGTTGACCCGGTACTTCCCGAACGCGACAAACGAGACCACCGACACCCTGCCCCCATACTCACGGCGGGTGACCATCGTCGGGTTAGCGCCCGGCGCCATCGCGCCCTTGAGGAACCCGTACGGCGTGAGAAAGATTTCGAGCCGCCGCAGATCAGCCTCGGCCAGCTGCGGAACGGGCTGTCCCTGCGCGTTCAACGTCCACGCGTAGTTGCCGCTGACGAGATTGGTGACCCGCTGTGCGGTAAGGAACGGAAAACCGGCGCCACCGCCGCGGGGCGGATTGTTGCCTTGTACCCGGACGTATTCCTCCCTCGAGGACATCGTGTCGAAATCAATCGTCCGCGTGTAGCTGGTCAGATCCACTCGCGGCCAATCCTGGTCCGGGGCGACATTCTGCCCGACCATGCCCTGCCAGCCGGTTCCGGAGTACGTGATCGATTTCATGTTGCTCACGCCCATCGCGGTCGCGGCGGTTTGCAAGACGCTGTGTGCATCCTGGGCGACGGGTGATCCTGCCATCAGCGTCGCGAGGCTCAACGACAGCCAAAATCGCTTTGCCATATTCGTTCTCCCGGTGATTGTGGTAACTCACAACAAGCTGACCTCCGGCTAATGTTGCCGGAGGCCGCACCCTGGCTACCGGTGTCTATTGCGGGAGCGCCCACGCCGTAAGCGTCGTGCCCGCAGGCACGAGCACGTGCTGGCGGCCGTCGAGCATATACGTCGTCGGGGACGTGCCGTGCATGGCGGCACCCATCTGATATCGCCACAGCAGTTTGCCGTCGCGCGAGTTGAGCGCCAGCAGGTTGCCCTCGGCATCGCCGCTGAAGATCAGACCCGATGCCGTCGTCAGCAGGCCGGCTGTCGAGGGCGTCAGATAGCGGAACTCCCACTTCCGCTCGCCCGTCGCGGGATCGATCGCGCGAAGCGCGCCATACGCCGGTGACTCGGCGCTCGATACCCGCTGGCCGGCTCCGCCCGTGAACCGGTCGCCCGCCTTGTAGTCGGGTTTCCACGCGTAGAACGTCATGCACACTTCGCGGGCATTGACGAAGAACGTCCGCGTGGACGGATCGAAGGTGGGCGGCCAGAAGTTCGTGCCGCCGGTGATGTCGGGACAGGTGACCTCACCTTTCTCGTCGGGCTCGTGGCCCGGCAGAAGGATCGGCCGGCCGGTGGCGAAATCAACCTCTTTCGCCCATGTTGTGGTCACGAATGGTTTCGCGACGATCAGCTTGCCGGTCGTGCGGTCGAGCGTGTAGTAGAAGCCATTACGGTTCGCGAACATCACGACTTTGCGCGGCTGGCCCGCAACGGTGATCTCGCCAAGGACCGGAACCTCCGTCGCGTCCCAGTCGTGCAGGTCGTGCGGTGTGAACTGATAGTGCCAGCGAATCTTTCCAGTGTCGGCGTCGAGGGCCACGAGCGAGGTACTGTACAGATTGTCGCCTTCGCGGCTCGCGCTGTGGTAGTCGGGACCGGGATTCCCGGTTCCGTAGAACACCAGATTCTGCTCCGGATCGTAAGCGCCTGTGACCCAGACGCCCACACCTCCGATCTTCCACGAATCGCCGGCCCACGTGTTGTGGCCCGGCTCGCCTGGTCCCGGAATCGTGTAGAAGCGCCAGGCGCGCTTGCCCGTCTGCGCGTCGTACGCGTCGATGAACCCGCGGATCCCGAATTCGCCGCCGGCCACGCCGACGATGACCTTGTCCTTCACGACGAGCGGCGCAATCGTCGAGGCGTAGCCGTTGGTGTACTCCTGCATCGTTACGTCCCAGGCAATGGCCCCGGTCTTCATGTCGAGCGCGAGCAGATGCGCGTCGAGCGTGACCATGAAAAGCTTGTCGCCCAGCACGCCGAACCCGCGATTGACGAGACCGCAGCAGGCCGTCAGGTTGGGGGGCAGCTCGCGGCGGTACCGCCAGATCTGACGCCCTGTGCGCGCGTCGAGCGCCCACGCCACGTTCTGCGGTCCTGTGACGTAGAGGACGTTGTCACGCAGGAGTGACGTCGTTTCGAAATTCCCGAGCGTACCCGTCTGGAACGTCCACTGCGGCACCAGGCGATTCACGTTGTCGGGCGTGATCTGCGTGAGCGGGCTGTGCCGCTGGTTGCTGTAGTTGCCACCGAACGTCAGCCAGCGCGAGCCGTCGGCCGGCAGCCCCTCGGAGATCTCCTGCAGCGTGATGAGTGGCGGCGGAGCCGCCTGCTGTGCCGCTACGGCCACGGCACCGCTGAGGAGCAATAACGCAATCCGGACGAGACGGATGGTCGTGGTGCGCATAACACTCCTATTGGACAACCGCCGGATCGAATCCGCGCAGCGTCTGCAGATAACGAAGGAGATCGTCGAGGTCGCTGTCGCTCAGACGATCGGGGCCGAAGATCGGCATGGCCGACTTCGTGTCGTTCTGAACCGACTTCATCTTGTCCTTCTCATAGCCCTGAATCCGCTCGCGTGTGTCCATGATCTGGACCGAGAAGAGGTCTTCGTTCTTCTTCACGCCACGAATTGGCTGTCCCGTCTGCGGCGTCAGCGTCACCGGCTCGAATCCTGCGCGGAACTCTTCGAGGCCGCGGCGAATCCGAAGCTGCATGATTTCGCGCGACCGGGCGGCGCCGACGCGCGACAAGTCGGGGCCGAGGCGTCCGCCGGCGTTGTTCACCCGATGACAGCTCGCGCAGTTCACGCGAAAGATACGTTCGCCGTTCCGGGCATCGCCGCGCGGCGGATCGGTTGGGGCGGGAGCCGCCAGAGTACGCAGGTACGCGAGGATTTGCCACGCTTCATAGTCGAGGACGCGCGGGTTGGCCGGCATCTCGGTGCCCGGCACCCCCTCCTTGACCGTCTTGAACAGACCGGCGTCGGTCCGGCCCGATGCCCACACCTGCGTGATGTCGGGCCCGCGGACACCACGCGCGTCCATGCCATGGCATTCTGCACAGCGTCCGCGGAACAGGCCCATCCCGGCCTGAACCGCGTCCGGGTTGCCTTCGACGGGGTTCTTGGCCTGCGGCTCCTGCGCGGCGAACAGAACGCCGCCAACCACCCACAGCATTGCGATCGTCAGCACCGAGCGCGTCCAAGTCATACGCGGCTCCTCCTGCCGTTGACTCTTATACACCTGGGCCCCGTGAAATGGGACGACATTTTCTGAGGGATGAAACTCGATGAACCGCGGGGGATGGGAAGCTGTGAGTCGGAAGTAAGATTCAGACCGCCTATCAACGAAATTGGAGGTCACAAATGACGAGAATCTCCCCTCGTGCCGTGGTTCCGGTGCTGCTCGTTGCGGGTGTGCTGGCAGGGTTCGTCCGGTTCGTGGCCGCGCAGACGCCCCTCGAGTACAGCGCCGAGGCGCGTTTCCAACTGGATCTCCACGTGCCCGATGCGGCTCTCGCCCCCTTTCTGCCTGCGGGCTGGGCACCCAACGTAGCGGTCCAAGGCCCGGCCAAGGATGCGAATCTGCGGGCCGTGTTCATCGACCGCGTGACTATCAATGGGCCTGATGGGAAACCGGTCGGAAAGACCGGCTCGAACCGTCTCGTTTATCTCGTTGCTCCAGTGAAGGAGCCTGGAGGCACGAACGTCCAGCTCGTCATCGGCGGCCTCACGGAGGATCCCGCGGACGCGCCGGGGCCGTTCGGCAACTACCTGCTGGCGACGACTCACACGATGCAGCGCTCAGCCGCGTCCAGTGGAAGCGGACCGATCATCGAGTCCCAGGATTGGGTTTTAGCCGCCGCCTCAGGTGAGCGCCTCGAGATGCATATCAAGTTCGAGCGCGGTGTTGGAAACAAGACCAATCCCGCGGACACGAGGTTCTACTCAGCCAGGAATCCGAATTTTTACCAGATCTCCAGGCAGGAGCAGGTGCTGGACATCCTGCGCAACGTCACGACAACTCCGCCCGACCGGGTCAAGGAGTTCTCATTCAAAGCCGGCGGGGGCAGCTACGCGAAATTGTTCGATGGAACGGAGAGATTACTGAGCTGGGACAATATTCTTTGGATCAATCGCCTGGTTCAGCTTCCATAGTTCATCCGGCCGACGAGATGGATCCCGCTGGCGCCGCACGTGTGATAATCGGCGCGAAAGTGAAGAAGCAGGCAGTCGCTGCTTCGGTGATTTGTATCGCAGCCGCGTGGACGCTGTGGCCGCGTACCGCGTACTCGCACAACCCGACGACCACGACGGTCTTGTTCAATCGTGAGATCGCGTCGCTCCTCCAGCGGAAGTGCCTGCAGTGCCACGCCGACGGGAAGCTCGCGATGCCGCTCGTCACTTACGGGGAGGCGCGGCCGTGGGCGGAGGCCATCAAGGAAGAGACCCTCGCCCGCCGCATGCCGCCATGGCCGGCCCAGCGGGGGTACGGCGCGTTCTCCAACGACATCGGCCTCACCCCACGCGAATTCGAATTCCTCATTTCCTGGGTCGATGGCGGAGTGCCGGAGGGCGACGGCGACGCGCCCGCATTCGTCGACCACGGCGCACACTGGATGCTCGGACCTCCCGATCTCGTACTGACGCCGACGTCGGGCGCGATCGTCGAAGCCGGCAGTGCTCCCGCCTTCAAGACGTTCATCATCGACACCGGGCTGACGCGCGAGACCTGGGTTCGCGGATTCGACTTCAAGCCGGGCGACGCGCGTGTGACCCGCGCGGCGTTCTTCAGTGTGGCCGGAACGGACGGCTATCTCGGCGGCTGGACGCCATGGCAATCCTCGACGGAGCTGCCGAAGGGAGTGGCATTCAAGCTGCCACCACGAGCGCGAATCGCGGTTGATGTGCTGTACGCGGGGAGCACGAAAGCCGTGACTGATAAACCCACACTCGGAATGTACGTGGTTCCGTCAGCGCCCGCTGGCGCAGTATCCACGTCCGTGTTGCAGCCCGCAAGGTTCACCGGGCCGAGCGTACCAGGCGTGCGCGTGGCCGCGGAGCTCAAGATACCTGCGAGTCGTGCGCTAGTCTCCATCAGACCGGAGATGCAACAGGGAGGACGGTCGCTCGAGCTGAAACTCGTACGGCCTGACGGCTCACGCGAGGTTCTGCTGTGGGTGAAGAACTTCCGGCAGGACTGGCAGACACCATATGTATTCCGACAGCCGGTGGCACTGCCCGCGGGTTCCCTGCTCCAGGCAACGGCCTACTTCGAGGCAGCGCCACCAACGTCTACGAAAGCGCCGTTCACCATAGCGTTGAATCACTATGCTGACGGGCCGGCTCCCGACTTCGCCAAGGCTTCATTGGGCAAGAAAGCCGGCCCCATACGGACGACTGGCAGATAGCATGCTGAACATCCGGCGTGCATCGCGACTCGCAGTCATGGTGATGGCTATGTGCTCAGTGAGCGCTGCGCCGCTCCAGGGCCCCTCGCCCTCGACAGCATTCACTGCGTGGTTCTGCCCGATGCATCCCGAGGTCACGGCAGCCGACCGCGGCAACTGCAGGAAGTGCGGGATGGCGCTTGTCGCCGGAGATCCGTTCGACACCCGTGAGTACAGCATCGAGTTCTCGACTGGGCCGACAGTCGTGAAGGCAGGTGTACCGATCACGATGTTCTTTACCGTGCGCCACCCTGGAGACGGTGCTCCCATCAGGAACTTCGAGGTCGTGCACGACAAGCGGTACCACCTGTTCATCGTCAGCCGAGACATGGAGGTGTTTGAGCACATCCACCCTGAGCAGCGGCCCGACGGGACATGGGCGATTGAGGTGACGCTGCCGAAGCCTGGCTACTATCAGATCCTCTCGGACTTCATTCCAACCGGTGGGTCGCCGCAGTTCATCGGGCGCACGCTGGTGACGGCGGACTTCGACGGAGATCTCGAGTCGCAGGCGGCACATCTCGAGCCGGACACCGTCGTGAACAAGACCGTCGGTTCCATCACCGCCCACCTCCAGCTCGAGCCGTCCATCCTCGTGGCAGGTCAGTACGGACATCTGTCATTCGCGCTGACGGATGCGGTCACAGGCCAACCCGTCACCGATCTCCAGCCCTACCTCGGTGCGTTCGGCCACGCGCTGATCCTGAGCGAGGACATGCTCGACTACGTCCACTCGCATCCGTTCGAAGGTCCGGAGAGCGACATCACGAGAGGGTTCGGCGGGCCGAACGTCACGTTTGAAGGCTACATGCCGAGACCGGGCCGCTACCGCGCGTGGAGCCAGTTTCAGCGGAAAGGCCAGGTAATTACGGTGCCGTTCACGCTGAACGTTTCCACGCTCGAGGATGCGGTGCGAGGGAATCGGTAAGCCGAGGCAGTCGGTAGGAAGGTCGCACGAATCCAGGTGCGTTGGGCCCCGGTCTGGGCTAAACTTCGACCAGAATTCGGAGGTACACCCGGGGGGCACCTGGGTGAAGGCCCACGCACGAAACACAGGAGGCGCTCATGACCGGTCGTCGGTTGCCTCGGTTGCGTATCGCTCAGATCTTTATAGGAACATTGGGCGCGGTCCTGGCCATGTCGGCGCCGAGTGTGGCGGCCGACACCACCCGACAGGTGACGTTCTCCAAGGACGTGGCCCCCATCCTCCAGGAAAAGTGTCAGCAGTGTCATCAGCCGAATTCGATCGCGCCGATGTCGCTCATCACGTTCCAGGACACTCGCCCGTGGGCACGGTCGATGAAGCAACGTGTCATGACGCGCCAGATGCCGCCGTGGCACATCGACCCGAGTGTCGGTGTTCACGACTTCAAGAACGACATGTCACTCACCAACGCACAGATCGACACGATTGTGCGCTGGGTCGATGCGGGTGCACCGGAAGGCGACCCGAAGGACATGCCGCCGCCCAAGCCGCTTATCACCGATAACGAGTGGCAGGGTGTGCGGGACGGCTTCGGACCACCCGATCTCGTGATCAGATCTTCCGAGTACACGATGCCGGCCAAGCATCAGGATGTCTGGTACCGGCCGATGAGCGATATTCCCCTCACCGAGCCGCGCTGGGCAAGGATGGTTGAGATTCGACCGACCACCCTGAAGGGGCGCAGGATCGTGCACCACTCGATCGCGTATCTGGTGCTGAACAACGACCCGGAGGCGGTGAACACGGGGACGGCGAATGGCTTTGCGGGAGCGGCCTCGGATCCTCGCCCGGTCGATCTCGTCAACAGGCGCCCGCAGTTGATGGAGTGGGCGATTGGCAAGGGGTACGACCTGTTCCGCGAGGGTACCGGCAAATTGATCCTCCCCGGCGAGAAGATCTCCTGGGATCAGCATCTTCACGCGGTCGGAGAAGAGATCACATCCGGATCTGAGATTGGGATCTGGCTCTACCCGAAAGCTCAGGAGCCGAAGAAACGGAGCTACCTGATTGCGTTCACGGGTCTCAGGAAGCAGGAATTCGTCGACATTCCTCCGAACTCGTTTGCGCAGACGGAAGGCTTCACGGTGCTCAAGGAGAATACCCTCATCACCAACTTCCAGCCGCACTTCCATCTGCGAGGCAAGGCGATGCAGGTTGAGGCGATCCTGCCCGACGGCACCAACCAGATCGTCAGCTACGTCGGCAAGTTCAATTTCAACTGGATGACGAACTACATCTACAAAGACGACGCGGCTCCTGTGTTCCCCAAGGGCACCGTGATCCACGTGAGTGCGTGGTACGACAACACCAGGGCGAACCCCTTCAACCCGGATCCGGACCAGTGGGTGGGGTACGGGGACCGCACGGTTGACGAGATGGCGCACGCATGGATGAACGTGGTCTATCTGAACGACGACGAGTACAAGGCGCTCGTCGCGGAGCGCAAGGCCAAGGCCGAGAAGCCGACGACGGTCAGTCAGGTTCGGTAGGCGGACCTATTCGGGAGGCGGACCTGAAGGTCCGCCTCTACCTCCCCTTGTAAGGTAGATGCATCTCTCTCGATCGATTGTCGTCAGATCGGGCCTCGCTGCCGTCCTCGCCGCCGGCGTTCTCACCTCGGCGCAGCAGTTGCCCAGCGAACCCCGGCGGGAATTCGGGACGAGTATCACTGGCGCGTTCGAAGGCTGGTACGACAACCCGGACGGCAGCCGCACTTTTCTCGTCGGCTATATGAATCGGAACACGACCGAGGAGGTTGACGTCCCCATCGGGCCGAATAACCGGATCGAGCCGGGTGGCCCCGACCTGGGACAGCCGACGCATTTCCTTCCGGGCCGGCAGTGGGGCATGTTCACTGTCACCGTGCCGAAAGAGTTCACCACACCCGATCAGCGGCTGACATGGACGATTGTGGCGAACGGACAGCCCATGACCATTCCGCTCCGCCTGCATCCGGACTACACCGTCAGTCCTTTTACCGATGTGGCTGTCAAGAACACGCCCCCCGTCTTGAGGTTCGAGGAACAGGGACCCGGTGTTCAGGGTCCGATCGCGCTGTTGTCGACGGCCGTAACCCGTACCGCTTCGATCTCTGCGCCGCTCGTCCTCTCGCTCTGGGCAACAGACGATGGCCGGTTCGCGAGCGGCACGATGGCGCTCCCGCGAAACCCACCGCCTCCGGTGGAGTTCTTCTGGTCGAAGTATCGCGGTCCTGGTACGGTGACGTTCGATAAGCCCCATCCAACCACGGAAATCCTGGCGGGCGGAGGCGTCAATGTGCCCTTCCGCGGCAAAGCCACCACGACGGCCAGGTTCAGCGAAGCGGGTGAGTACGTTCTTCACGTCTCGGCGAATGACTACTCCGGTCAGGGCGGCGGAGGCGAGCTGTGCTGCTGGACCACGACGATGGTGAAAGTGTCAGTAACGCCATAGCCCCCGCTTAAGAGACGTTGGGTTCGAGACCGTCCAAAAGGGCTTCTCTGAAAAGTTCATCGGCCGACTGCACGAATCGGCGAACGGGCGGCAGGCGAAGGGTCAGAGCTGCAGAGGGCAGCAACTGCCGGAACAGCGAGACCAGTGCGAGCGTTGCGCGCTGCTTGGGACTCTTGTCGAGCAACCACCACAAGATGACCGCGAGGTGCAGGAGGTAGAGCAGGCGGCCGATGGGCTCGGCGAGCTTTCGCATCGGCGCGTCTGTTGCGTTGACGACGGCGTCCTGAAACACCGTCTGAACCCGATGACGTGAGAACGCCGTGCTTCGTGCGAACAGCCCTTCATCAACATCTCCCACCATGACGGGAACGAGCGCTCGCAATGTGACTCGATGTGGGCCGAGCACGTGGATGCTGGTTTCCAGCGCATAGATGAATCGGGCGCGCCACGTGCCTCGAGGCATTTCGGTCGCCTGCCGCGCGTAACTGTCGGACAGTTCGTCATACAGCGCGAGCACGATAGACCGCTTGCTTGGAAAGTAGCGATACAGCAGCCCTACACTGACGTCGGCGCGGCCTGCCACGTCGCGAAGCGTCGTCGCCTCATATCCACGTTCGCCAATCAACGTGACTGCCGTGTCGTACAGCAGGCGGCGCGTGGCCTCGCCCTCTGCCGTCCGCCCTGATGGTCGCCCTCTCTTGCGTGGCTTGCTATTTTTAGTGAACATGTTTACTGTTATTAGAACATGCGTGGTTTCGACGTGCAATGTCCACCGGCGGAGAGTGGCAGGCATCTCCTGCTCTACGACGGGGTATGCGGGCTTTGTGATGTCCTCGTCCAGGCCGTCCTCGCTCGTGATCGGCGGGTCCTGTTTCATTTCGCGTCGCTCCAGAGCGCCGCGGCAAAAGCGACTTTGAATCGATTCGGGAGCAACCCGGACGAACTCACCACTTTCTATGTAGTCACGAACTACCGGGGCGCCGAGCCGAGCCCGCTCACCAAAGGACGGGCTGCGCTCTTCGTCATCACGGCGCTCGGGTGGCCCTGGAAGGCGGCAGGTCTGCTCAAGGTATTGCCAGCCAGGGTACTGGACGGAATCTACGATCTGATTGCACGACATCGGTATCGCATCTTCGGTCGATACGAAACCTGTCTCGTGCCGCGCCCCGAATACCGAAGCCGCTTCATCGATTCTCAACAGGACGAGTCGCCGAAATCGAGAATCGAGGGATGAAGATCGTGATTCCTGGTGGATCCGGGCAGGTCGGGACCATTCTTGCCCGCGCCCTGCAGAGCGAAGGGCATGACGTCGTGGTCCTCAGTCGTCAGCCACGCACGTGTCCATGGCGGGTCGTTCGTTGGGACGGTGCCACACTCGCGGAGTGGTCGAATGAGATCGATGGCAGTGACGCGGTGATCAACCTGACCGGCCGCAGCGTGAATTGCCGCTACACCGCACGCAATCGAGCAGAGATCCTCACGTCGCGGGTCGCTTCGACTCGCATTCTGGGAGAAGCGATTTCACAAGCCCGACGTCCTCCTCGCGTCTGGCTGCAGGCGAGCACCGCGACGATCTACTCGCATCGGTACGACGCTCCGAACGATGAAGCATCGGGCCTGATCGGCGAAGACGAGTCCGGCGCGCCAGGTTCCTGGAAGTTCAGCATCGACGTTGCCCGCGCCTGGGAGCGCGCCTTCAATGAAGCCGCCACCCCGCGCACGCGAAAGGTTGCGCTTCGGTCAGCGATGACGATGAGCCCGGACCGCGGAGGCGTTTTCGACACGCTTCTTGGACTCGTGAAGCGGGGGCTGGGCGGAAAAGCCGGAGACGGCCGACAGTTCGTTTCGTGGGTCCACGGCGAGGACTTCGTTCAGGTAGCGCGCTGGTTGATCGACCATGACGACATCGATGGCGTGATCAACGTCGCTGCTCCTCATCCCCTCCCGAACGCACATTTCATGCGGGTCTTGCGGGACGCCTCGGGCACTCGCGTTGGCTTGCCGGCGGCTGAATGGATGCTCGAGATCGGGGCCGTCTTCATGCAGACCGAGACAGAGCTCATTCTGAAGAGCCGACGCGTCGTTCCGGGACGTCTGCTCGACCACGGGTTTGTCTTCAAGTTCCCGCATTGGGAGGGTGCAGCGGGCGATCTTTGCCGTCAATTCGGGGATCGGTTCTACCAGTCCTCCTTTTCGAAATGAACCTGATTGCTCTCGGCGATATGTTTCACATCCGCCATTACGGACGGATTCCCGCAGGTCAGGATCACCGAGTGTGCGGGGTCGAGTCTGTGCCGCAGACCGCTCGCGGATAGACGTTTTGAAAGCGCCGGGGCAGTCGCTCTTTCCAGTGCGGCCCTCAACCTGGACACGTCCCCTCCCTTTGCCACCGCTTCGTCCAAATCCTCCTGTTCCTTCACCGGCATCCCAAGCACGTAACGGAGCACGTTATTCGCCCGTCCTCTGCCGATGAGTGGATCCTCGAGGTCGCGCGTCGTCGGCCGGCTTACCAAGGCTACGTAGACGAAGTCGAGGCGGCCAGAGGCCTCGATTGCAAGCAGCTCCCGGTGATAGGCCAGTTCTTCAAAGGTCCGGTTTGCGTGAATCAGCGTGTACTGAGCCCCTTCCTGCTTTGCCCCCTGCGACGCTTCAAAGTCGAGTTGTTGGACCATCGACACGAATGGGGCCAGTCCAGTTCCCGTTCCGACCCAACATACGCTCTTGAACCCGGCGGCTCTCTTGGCGAGCGTGAAATCTCCCACGATGCGGTTGACGTAGGTCAGCTTGGAGTCAGACGGGTCACCGGTCCTGAACAGAGACTCGGTCAGGCGGCCCAGTTCACCCCGTTCGTTCGTTTCGAGTACGACGTAGAACTCGAGGTAACCCTGCTGCCGAGTCGTGAAAGGGGCTGAGGCAATCGAGTAGGAGTGCGTAACCGCGCCGCGCTTTGGTGTGCCCGAACCGTCGAGATCGGCCACGTATTGCGGATGACCGTCCTGGCCGACGACTCGCCTGGTCAGCCGGCAGTCCTCACGACGAAGGGCGATGTACTGGCCCGGCTCGTAATCGGGAAAGGCGCTTCCGGTTGCCGGCATCAGCCGGAACGTCGCGAGAATATTGGAGAGGTTACGCCAATCTACGATCGTTCCCACCTTCAGTTCGGCCATTCAGTGATGATAGATGGAAAGAACTGATCCAGGCCGACACACGGTGCGACGCAGTGAGCGTTCCTTACCACGCAGGCCACGAAGACGATTTAAACCACGAAGCACGCGAAGGTCACGAAGAAAAGCAGAATACGAAGTACCGTTCTTACTTCGTGCTCTTCGTGGCCTTCGTGGTTACAACCGTCTTTGTGCCCTCGTCTCAGTTCGTCGCGCTAGAGAACGTATCGCACGCGTCGATCGTGCCGTCGTCGAGTCCCCGGCGCAGCCACCGCACGCGATCGGCAGACGCTCCATGTGTGAACGATTCGGGAACAATCTGGCCTTGCGCCATCCGCTGCAACCGGTCGTCGCCGATCGCCGCCGCGGCATTCAGTCCTTCTTCAGCGTCGCCGGTCTCGAGCAGCCCTCGCTGCGCTGCGTAATGTCCCCAGACGCCGGCGTAGCAATCCGCCTGCAGCTCGAGGCGCACCGATAGCGCGTTCGCCTGCCGGGCGTCTGCGTTCGATCGAGCGGCGGTGACCCTCTCCGAGATACCCAGCATGTTCTGCACGTGATGGCCGACCTCGTGCGCGACGACATATGCCTGCGCGAAATCTCCGGGGGCGCCGAACTGCTGATTGAGCTCGCGAAAGAAGGAGAGGTCGAGATATACCTTGCGGTCGATGGGGCAGTAGAACGGCCCGACTTCAGAGCGCCCGACGCCGCACGCCGACTGCGTTGCGCCGTCGAACAGCACCAGGACGGGAGGCACGTAGGCCTGGCCACGCTTGCGGAAAACCTCGCGCCACGTCTCTTCCGTATCGGCGAGCACGACGGAAATGAATTCTGCCTGCGGATCCCCGTCGCGCACGCCCGTGGTGCCGGCCGCCTGATCCTGAGGGGGACTGGATGAACTGATGAGATCCAGCGGGTTGGTTCCGGTTAGTGCGGAAAAAAGGAGAAGAAGTACGAGTCCCCCGATACCCCCGCCGACCGGGAGTCCCACACCCATTCCCATCCCCCGCCGATCTTCAATGTTTCCGCTTCCGGGCCGACCCTGCCATTTCATCTGTGTGTCCTCCGCGTCGTCAAATGCACGCGGGATACCGGGACGAACGGCTCAGCTATTATTCGAGTGCCATGGATCTCGGTCTCACCGACAGGATTGCCATCGTCACCGGATCAAGCCGCGGGCTCGGCCTTGCCAGCGCGCGAACACTTGCCGCCGAAGGGTGTCTCGTCTGCCTGTGCGGCCGCACCGCCTCCACGCTCGAGAACGCCCGACGCGACGTCGCGAATCGGGCTGGGGGCGATGATCGCGTGATTGGCGTAGCCGCCGACCTCAGCACGCCTGAGGGAGTGAAATCGGTGATCGACGGCGCCGTCGCTGCCTTTGGCGGCATCGACATCCTCGTCAACAACGTGGGGCTCGCGCGCGGCGCGACGATCATCGACACCAGCGATGCCGAGTGGCAGGAAGCCTTCGATCAGACGCTCTTCCCGGCCATTCGCGCCTCACGCCTCGCGGTGCCGCACATGAAGCACCGGGGTGGCGGATCGATCGTGATCATCGCGTCGGTGTTCGGCCGCGAGGCGGGCGGCCGCATGACGTACAACGCCGTCAAGGCAGCCGAGATCAGCCTGGCGAAGTCACTTGCGCAGCAGCTTGCGTCGTCCAAGATCCGCGTGAACAGCGTGTCGCCCGGCTCCATCCTTTTTGAGGGCGGATCGTGGTGGAAGCGGCAACAGGAGAATCCGGTCGCAATCGCCGAGTTCGTCAAACGCGAGCTGCCCTTCGGACGGTTTGGCACCCCCGAGGAGGTTGGCGACGTCGTCGCGTTCCTCGCCTCGTCCCGCGCGAGCTGGATCAGCGGCACCTCCGTCGTCGTCGACGGATCGCAGAGCCGCGCATTCTGAGCCACGCAGGCCACGAAGACGGGATCACCACGAAGGTCACAAAGGTCACGAAGAAAAATCAGATCACGAAGTAATTTTCTTACTTCGTGTTCTTCGTGACCTTCATTGTTGAAATCGTCTTTGTGTCCTTGACACGATCTCAGCGCAGCTTGAACGCGACGGTCACCGTCATCACCACGGGCACGGGCTGGCCGTTGAGCAACGTCGGCGTGAACCGCCACTGTCGCACCGCGTCGATCGCGGCGGCGTCGAGCAGCGGACGCGATCGCAGCACGCGCACGTCGCGCACGCCGCCGTCCTCGCCGATTACCGCCTCGAGAATGACGATCCCTTCGACGTGCGCCGCCCGCGCGACTGGGGGATAGACCGGCGCGACATCCGTGATTTTCTGTGGCGGACTGATCTCTCCGCCGACGCGCACGATCTGGGGAGGAGGCGGTGGAAGGGGAACGAGGTCAGTGATCGGCAGGTCGGCGCTGCCGAACACGATTGCCCCTCTATCGATCTCGAGCGCATCTGTTACCGGTTCCACAGGTTCTTCGGCATGAATTCCATCGGGCGCATCGATAGGAGCGGCGTCACGATTCGCGACGACTCGAGGTGTTCGATCAAGCCTGGCCGGCGGTGGGGTGGGCGTGGCCGGCGGCACGACCCGGATGAACTCGATCGCACTGCGCGGCTCCGGCAATGTATCGGTCGCGTAGAGCGGCGCGATGATCAACGCGCACGCGGCAATGACGTGCGCAACGATCGACAACGTGAGAGTGGCGGTACGCATAGGCCCCCCTTGAAAAGGAGGCCTCGCCGGCGTGGCCTGTTGGTTGATTGGACCCCGGGTGGCGCTCATTGTTCCGCCTTCCACGCAGACCACAAAAGACGGATTGGCCACAAAGGCCACAAAGATCGCTATGTTTTTCTTTGTGATTCTTCGTGCTCTCACCCTTGTGTTCTCAGTGTGCTTTGTGGCTAATTCGTTTTCGTGGTCTTCGTGGCAAACGCGAAGTAGTAGACAGGCACGCCCGCGAGGATGACGCCGAACGTGACGCCCGTCCACACGGGATCGGCCACGAGCGCGCTGACGATCAAGTAAGCGGCCGCTCCGATGAAGATCGCCGGGACGACGGGGTAACCCGGTACGCGGTACGGCCGCACGAGGTCGGGGCGCAACCGGCGCAGGCGATACACCGCCGCGATCGCTAAGGCGTAAAACGGCCATATCGACAGGACAAACGTATCCGCGAGCTGCTCGAACGTCCGCGTCATGACGAACAGCACGCCAAGCGCGCCGGCGAACAGAATCGCTACGTATGGTGTGTGATACCGCGGATGCACGGCCGCCAACGGCCTGAAGAACAGGCGATCCTCGGCCATGGCGAAGAACACGCGGGGAGCACCCATCATGATCGCGTTCAGCGCGCCAAGCGTTGAGATCGTCACGATCAAAGACACGAACGTGGCGCCCGGCGCGCCGAAGAGGGCCTGCATCGTGTCCGCAGCGATCAACCCTGACCGGGCGACCCCGCTGACGGGAGTGACGTACAGGTACGCGACGTTCGAGGCGAGATAGATGATGACGACGGCCACGGTTCCCGTGACGATCGCCCGTGGCAGCGTCCGGCCTGGTGAAGCAACCTCGCCAGCGACGAACGAGACGTCGCCGAAGCCGTCGTAGGCCCACAAGACTGAGATCAGCGCGAGCCCGAAGCCGCCTGCGCTGACCGGTCCTGCCGCAGACGAGAGGTGCGCGATCGAGCCGCCCGCGCGTCCTCCGAGCAGCATCGCCGCCACGACCAGTCCCACGAGCGCACCGAATTTCGCGACCGTCGAGATGCCCGTCACCAACGCGCCCAGCTGCACGCCGCGGATGTTGATCCCTGCGGTCGCGATGATTGCGGCTGCGGCGATGTAATGCGTGGCTGTTGGCAAGGCAGCAGGATCGTACCCAAGGGATCTCACGAGGTACTCGCTGAAGACAGTGGCGATGGCGCCTGTGGCTGATGCCCGAATGAGGACGAGCTCCGCCCAGCCGAACAGGAAACCTGTCAGCCGCCCCCATCCTTCACGTAAATAGACGTACCACCCGCCGGTGGCCGGTAGCGATGCGGCAAGCTCCGCAACGGAGAGCGCACCGCATAACGCAATAACGCCTCCAGCCAGCCAGACACCGAGTATCGCGGGTGCGCTCGGCACGCGTGCAGCAATCGTCGCCGGTGTACGGAAGATACCCGACCCAATCGTGATGCCGATGACGATGCCGACGGAACTCCAGAAGCCGAGACGACGGCTGAGCCCTTCGCCGCTTCTCACAGATGTGCTCACGGTCACTCGGGATGGCCTTTAGCGTATGCGAAGACGGGCACAGGTCATGCTCTCGATTGCTCTGCGCAGGGGCGGACCTAAAGGTCCGCCTCTACAAAACTAGCAGGGCGGACCTGAAGGTCCCGCCTCGACAAGACTAGAGGTCGACCTCTACAAGACTAAGGTCCGCGTTTGCAAAAACATTTTTCGCGAGGAGAACGAACGTGGTTGTTGCAGTGATGAATCGTGAGGATATGGGCGTCAATATCGGCCGCGTCGAGCGGTGGTTGTCGTTGGTGGCAGGGGGCGCGCTGGCCGCGTACGGTTTGAAGCGGCGCCAGGCTCCGGGTGGTGCGGCCGCGATTGCGGGCGCTGCGCTCCTGTATCGCGGCGCGACAGGACACTGCGACGTGTACCAAGCTCTCGGCGTCAATCGGGCGTACGGCCGCGCGAACGGGAACGCGTTTCGCGGCGACGGCACCGGTTTCATTGCAGACCTTGGCTCAGACACGCGTGCCCAGCTCGGCGGCCATCGTGGCATCCATGTGGAAGAGTCGGTCACGATCAACCGCCCGATCAGCGAGCTGTACCGCTTCTGGCGCAACTTCGAGAACCTCCCGCAGTTCATGGAGCACCTGAAATCGGTGGCGATGCGCGAAGAAGGCATCTCGCACTGGATTGCGAAGGGTCCAGCCGGCATGCGTGTCGAGTGGGACGCGCGCATCATCAACGAGGTTGATAACAAGGTCATCGGATGGCAGTCGCTCGAGGGCTCGATGATCTCGACGGCAGGCTCCGTCAACTTCGACGAGGATGCCCACGGCACGCGGGTCACCGTGCATCTGCAGTACAACCCGCCAGGTGGGAGGGCCGGCGCCGCCATCGCACGGATATTCGGCGAGGAACCGAACCAGACGATCCGCGAGGATCTGCGCCGCTTCAAGCAGCTCATGGAAGCGGGTGAGATTCCGACGACCGAGGGGCAGCCATCGGGACGCCACGCACGAAAGACTCCGAAGACCGCATAGGGCGAGGAGGTTCCAATGAAAGCCGTCTGCTGGGAAGGAACAAGCGATGTCCGGGTTGAAGACGTTCCAGACCCGACGATCCTCAACCCGCGCGATGCGGTGATCCGCGTCACGTCCACTGCGATCTGCGGGTCGGATCTCCACCTCTTCGACGGGTTCATCCCGACGATGAGAGCGGGCGATATCCTCGGCCACGAGTTCATGGGCATCGTCGAAGAAGTGGGCAGTGGCGTCACGAATCTGAAAACGGGAGATCGCGTGATCGTGCCGTTTCCGATCGCCTGCGGTCGCTGCTTTTTCTGCACTCACGACCTCTATTCCTGCTGCGACAATTCAAACCCGAACGCGTGGATGGCGGAGAAGTTCTACGGCTACACAGCCGCGGGCCTCTTCGGCTACTCGCACATGCTTGGTGGTTACGCCGGCGGGCAGGCGGAGTACGCGCGGGTGCCGTTTGCCGACGTCGGACCGTTCAAGGTGCCGGCTCATCTCAGTGATGAGCAGGTGCTGTTCCTGACCGACGTGTATCCCACCGGGTTCATGGCGGCGGAGAACTGCCACATTCAGTCGGGTGACACCGTCGCCGTGTGGGGATGCGGACCGGTGGGGCAGTTCGCGATCCGCAGCGCGTTCATGCTTGGAGCGCGACGCGTCATCGCCATTGACACGGTGCCCGAGCGGCTCGCCATGGCGACTGAGGGTGGCGCCGAGATACTCGACTCGATGGACCCAGACGTGTTCTACAAGCTGCGCGCGACGACCGGCGGCATCGGACCCGATTCGTGTATCGATGCCGTAGGCATGGAAGCGCACGGTCCGCATATCGACTACGTCTACGACAAGATCAAAACCATGACGTACATGGCGACCGACCGTGCGAGCGCGCTGCGTCAGGCGATTCATTCCTGCCGCAAGGGCGGCACGGTCTCGGTCCCCGGCGTGTACGGCGGGTTCATCGACAAATTCCCCTTCGGTGCGGCCATGAACAAGGGGCTGACCATCAAGACGGGGCAGACGCATGTGCACAAGTACCTGCCCCGACTGCTGCGCCATATCGAAAACGGCGACATCGATCCATCGTTCGTCGTCACCCACTGCGTCTCGCTGGACGACGCGCCCGAGATGTACGAGACCTTCCGGGACAAGAAAGACGGTTGCATCAAGGTAGTAATGAAGCCCCACTAATCGTAAAATCTGCCCACCATGGCGCGTACGATCTTCGCGATCGGCCCGATCGCGCTGGCGGCTGCGATTTCGCTCACGACCCTGAACGCTCAGGGCGTCGTTCGCCCGCAGGGCGACCCGAATCCGCCTGCGGGTATCACGCCGCTGCCCGTCGACCTGTTTACCAGCAAGAATTTTTATCTCGACTCGCAATACTGGCTCGACAAGCGTTACGCGCGGTGCAACACCCCTCGCGCACTGACCGACATGGTCAGGGATCAGCGCTTTGGTGCGTGGGGTGACTGCAACTTCGATCGTCCGATCGACAGGATCGTGAGCCCGTACCCGTACAAGACGGCCGAGGAGCACTACAACGCGCTGCTGACCGAGGCGAAGAAAGCGGGTGGCCCCACCGTCGACACGAGGCAGACGATGCCGAACTGGGACGGCCGCTACCGTCGCTTGTCGCCCGCGGAACAGTGGACGTGGGGACGCAATCTGCAAACCGCAACCATGCTGTCGCTGCTGACGCCCGAATATCGCAAGCGCATGGTCCAGCAGAACTACCACGAGGTCGTGAACAACTCGCCGCAGTGGAACGCGTCATTCTGCTATCCCGAAGGGTTCATGCGGTGGTGGTCCGAGGCGTCGCTTGGTGGCGACATCGAAGTGATGATGACGGCGAACCAGGTGCAGTTCCTCAGCGGTATTGCGGACAACTTCCTGCGCCGCGTCCTGATCGGACGGAGTCACGTGCAGAAGGTGCCGCAGTGGTACGGTGAAACCGTCGGATTCTGGAATGGCAGCGCGCTCGTCGCCTGGACTGCCAACGTCCAGGGATGGACCATCACACACTCGATGTTCGAATACAGCAGCAAGATGCAAACGGTCGAAGTCTTCACGCCAAGCGCCGATGGCAAAGTGATCACGGTGGACACGACGTTCTACGATCCGGATGCGTTCATCCGGCCGCTGCACATGGTGACGCCATGGGAGTTCCGCACGGGCCTTGATGATCCAGAGGCCAGGTTCACGTTCGTTGAATGCCGCGTGCAGAGCACGATCGTGAACGGTCCGGACGGCAAACCCACTCAGCTCCTTCCTGGCGAGCCCGGGTACGTCGATTACTTCGGCCGGCCCTGGGCGCAGAACTGGGAAGAGCACTTTGAAAAAGGTTGGATCAAATGAGGGGCTTTCTCGGTGCCATCTTGCTGGTGGTCATGACGGCGCCGGCTCTGTCACATCACTCCTTTGCGATGTACGACCAGACGACGACGAAGACGATGACCGGGAAGCTCACGCGGTACGTTCCTGGCGCCAACCATGCGCAGCTGCTCTTTGTGGTCGTAGACAACGACGGCAAAGTTGTCATGAAGGACGGTAAGCCGCTTCAGTGGGGCGTGGAGACCGGATCGGCTGCGGCGATGGCCCGACTGGGCGTGGCGCCCGATACGTTCCCCGAAGGTACGTTCTTCACGGCGAGGCTCTATCCGCTGCGCGACGGACGTAACTTCGGCGCACTCGCGGGCATGCTGATCACGTGCGGCACTGCGATGCCGAGTGGTGGCTGCACCCTCGAGACCGGGAAAAGACTCATCGGTGAAAACTTCAACGCGCAATAGGGCTTGCCGCGCCGAAGCTCGACGCCGAGATTCATCGAGCGAAGGCGGGGGCAACTAAGCCGTAATTAATGGAGTACCAATTGCAGCTGTTTGTGGCGTGTCTGCGGAGAATCCTCCTGACGCCACCTTTGGCCGCATTCTCCGGCGACTTGATGACCTCCTGACAGAATCGGCGGAACTGCGTGAGCGAATCACTTCCGCACTTGTCCGCGAGCAGCACCCATTTTTTCCTGATCGGCGGCAGGCTCATCAGCCCCATGAGCCAGAGCGCCGAGAACGGTAGAGCGGTCCTCAACCGTCCTCAACGTCCACAATCGTAACGACGCGAACGACCCAAGGGGCTCCTTGGTGGAGCTAGAATTGGTCACTCTCGCTCGGAGACCCACATGACAAGGACGATCGTTTCGGTTGTTGTGGTGACTGCGCTTTCACCACTGGCGGCCTCCGCCCAGGCGCCTACGGATTCCGCCGGGCAGGCACCGACCCGGATCACCCTACCGACGGTGGTCGTGAACGCCCAGAAGGAGCCGGCGGACCGGCAGACGTTACCGCTGAGCGACACGGCTGTCGCAACCGAGGCGCTCAGCAATGCCGGGATCAACGTCGTGAGCGACGCGGCGCTCTACGCGCCGAACACGTACTTCCAGGAGCTCACCGCCCGAAAGATTAGCAATCCCCGCTTCCGGGGAGTCGGGTCGAGCCCGGCGAATCCGGGAATCACCACGTTCATCGATGGCGTGCCGCAGCTCAACGCCAACTCGTCAAGCTTGGAATTCATCGACGTCAACCAGGTGGAGTTCGTGCGCGGACCGCAGAGCGCGTTGTTCGGCCGGAATACGCTCGGCGGTCTGGTGAACATCACTAGCGGCCGGCCATCGTTGAGCAGATGGACGGGGACGCTCGCCGTGCCCATCGGAAGCGCCTCATCACGCGAAGTACGCGCCGCCGTGTCCGGCCCGCTCGCCGACAAGGTGGCAGTCGGGTTCGCGCTCGGCCGCAGTACGCGCGACGGTTTCACCGTCAACGACCTGACCGGCAGAACGCTCGATGATCGGTCCGCCCTCTTCGGCAAGGCACAGCTCCTCTGGACTCCGGCTTCCAACTGGGAGGCCCGCGCCATCGTCAGCGGTGAGCGGGCGCGCGATGGCGACTACGCGCTCAACGATCTTGGCGAGTTACGGCGCAATCCCTTCCACGTGGCGCGTGACTTCGAGGGTTATACCAACCGTGACGTGGTGTCGACGACGGTCCTGACCCGGCGCGAGGGGGGCCGCATCGTTGTCTCGACGACGACCGGCTTCGTCCGGTGGACAACGCACGATCTGACTGACCTCGACTACACACCGCTGCCGCTGTTCACGCGGGACAACCACGAGCAGAACGCGCAGTTCACGCAGGAGGTGCGCCTCGCATCGGCCGCGAACGCCCCGACACAGCTTGGCGAGGCGGCCCTCCTGAAGTGGCAGGCCGGCGTCGACCTCTTCACCCAGAATTACGAGCAGGACGCGGTCAACAACTTCTCACCGTTCGTCCTCTCGCCGTTCCTCGCGTTCCCCGTGAGTCAGCACTCTCCCCAGTCAGCGCTCGACGACAAAGGCGTCGGTGCGTTCGGCCAGGGCACTGTCACCATTCGGCAGAGGCTCGATGTCACGCTCGGCGCCCGAGTGGATTATGAGAGCAAGGAGGGGACGCTCGACACGTTCTACGCGCCCGCCATTGCCCCGCCCACGCGTGTCGACGCCACCAAGAGCTTCTCCAACATCTCGCCGCAAGCGGCCCTCGCGTATCGCTTCACGTCCGCACGGATGGCGTACGCCTCGGTGGGCCGCGGCTTCAAGGCGGGCGGATTCAACCCGGCGTCTCCTGCCGGCAACGAGTTGTACGGCGAAGAGCACACGTGGAACGTCGAAGGAGGCGTGAAGACGTCCTGGGCCGGCGGTCGTGTCGCCGCCAACGCCGCGGTCTTCTACATCGATTGGAGCGATTTGCAGCTGAACCTCCCGAACCTCAACGTGCCTGGCCAGTTCTATATCGCCAACGTCGGAGGCGCGCGCAGTACCGGCGTTGAGGTCGAGATCAACGCCCGGCCGCACTCATCGGTGGACCTGTTCGCGTCGGCCGGGCTCACACAAGCGAGGTTCAGTGCGGGCAGCACCTCGAGCGGTTTGGATGTCTCGGACAACCGCCTGCCCGGCACGCCCGATTACACGACAAGCCTTGGCGCGCAGCTCTCGCGCGCGCTCGGCGCCGCCGCCACGCTCTACGGGCGTGCCGAGGCGGTCTTCTACGGTGCGTTCAAGTACGACGACGCCAATAGCGCCGGTCAAGATGCGTACGGGCTGACGAACGTCCGTGCCGGCGTCCGCGGGAAGTACGTATTCGGCGAAGCGTGGGTGAAGAACGCCTTCGACACGCACTACGTGCCGATTGCGTTCGCCTACGGCAGTCTGGCGCCCTCCGGCTTCATCGGGGAGCTGGGGCGGCCGAGGACCTTCGGGATCAGTGCGGGCATAACCTTTTGAGGTTGCGCGCGCTGATCCTCTTCTCAACCGGAGATATCATTCGGTTCCCCGGGAACGCTCGGGGATGTCATCACCCAGGACGGAGGATCAACATGAGTGCAGCGCGAGCCGTTCTTGTCGCAATCACAGTGTCACTGGTAGCTCCGCACCTGGCGTCAGCGCAGACGTCTCCCGAGATGACCTTCTTCATCACCAGCGTCAATCCCGGCAAGGGTGCCGATCTGGGTGGCCTCCAAGGAGCGGACGCGCATTGCCAGAAGCTCGCCGAGGCGGTCGGGGTGAAAAATCGGACTTGGCGGGCATATCTGAGCACGCAGGGACCGTCGGGCGAAAGCGCCCGCGACCGCATCGCGCCTCAGGGGCAAACGGTTCTTCACAACTGGCGCAACGCCAAGGGTGTGATGGTTGCGCGCAACCTCACCGAGCTGCAGGCCGCCGACACCAAGGTCAATAAGGAGATGGCGCTGACCGAGAAGGGCGAGTCTCCACAGCGCCACGACATCATGACGGGATCGCAGGCGGACGGGTCAGCCTTCAAGGTTGCGGAGGACAGGACCTGCAACAACTGGACGAGCAGCACGACCGGCAGCGCCCAGCTCGGTCACTACGACCGCCAGGGCGGCGGGGACGCTCCGACGTCGTGGAATTCGGCGCACGCCTCACGCGGCTGCAGCGTGGACGCCCTCCGGGGTACGGGAGGCGACGGCCTGTTCTACTGCTTCGCGATCAAATAGGGGCGAGTCCTTTCGGACCTCTGCCTCGGATGCTGCCGTTCTGATGCGCACGCTGATCCTCGTCCTGCTTCTCATCGGGTGCGTCGGCGCGCAGGCTCAGGACTGGCCAGAGTTCAGAGGGCCGACAGGCCAGGGGCACTCGTCCGAGCGCGGCCTCCCGCTCGAATGGTCTGAATCGCGCAACGTTGCCTGGAAGACTGCGGTGCCCGGCGCCGGTTGGTCGTCACCGGTCATCAGTGGCGGCCGCGTCTGGCTCACGACGGCAGTCCAGGGCGGCGATGCCCGACGCTCACGAGCTGTCTCGCTGCGTGTGCTGGCGTTCGACGTGACGACCGGACGCGAAATCGTCAACGTCGAGATCTTTCGCGTCGAGCGTCCGGGCTACATCAACCAGAAGAACAGCCGCGCGTCACCGACGCCCATCGTTGACGGCGATCGCGTGTACGTCCACTTCGGCGCCGACGGCACCGCCGCACTGACGACGTCGGGCGACGTCTTGTGGCGCACGCGGCTCGACTACGAATCGCAGCACGGCAACGGCGGGTCGCCCGCGCTCTACGGCGACCTTCTGATCGTCAACATCGACGGCGACAGTCCGGAGGCGTACGTCACCGCGCTCGATATCAAGACGGGGAAGGCCCGTTGGAAGACCCGGCGGCGCGATCCGTTTGCCCAGGCCTATACCACCCCGTTGGTCATCCGCGTCGGCGACCGGGATCAGGTGGTGTCGGTGGGCGCCTTCAGGGCCGTGGCGTACGACCCGCAATCGGGCAAGGAGATCTGGCGGGTGAGCTACGACGATGGCTTTTCCAACGTGCCGCGCCCGGTCTACGGCCACGGCCTGGTCTACATCGTCAGCGGCTGGACCTCGCCGCCGCGGCTGCTCGCGGTGCGTCCTGACGGCACGGGCGATGTCACGAAGACGCACATCGCCTGGACGTTGCGCCGCGGCGTCCCCTACATCGCATCGCCGCTCCTTGTAGGCGACGAGCTCTTCGTCGTCAACGACAACGGCATCCTGACATGCCTCGACGCGCGCACCGGCGCAACGCACTGGCAGCAGCGCCTCGGCGGGAACTACTCGGCCTCGCCGGTATTTGCCGACGGCCGGATCTATTTCCAGAGCGAAGAGGGCGTGACCACCGTGATTGCGCCCGGCCGTGAGTTCCGCCGGCTCGCCTCGAATCAGCTCGATGGGAGCATGCAGGCATCGATGGGGGTATCGGGCGGCTCGCTGTTCATCCGCACCGACACCCATCTCTATCGCATTGCGGCGAGTCGCTGACGCCGCTTGATCCAGAACACAACGACGCCCGGCAATGGCGACGAACCGGGTTTCGCGTTCACAATCACTCGGAACGGAACGATCAATCAGTGAGGATGGCGCAGTAGAACGATGGCATCGCTTGCGTATGGAGACGTCTTTCTCCGCCTGGGCGCCGCCGTTGCCGCAGGGGCGATGATCGGCCTCGATCGCGAACTTCGTCGCAAGCCCGCGGGCTTGCGTACGTTGGCGCTCGTCTCACTCGGATCGGCGGTCTTCATACTAGAGACGGTCGATCCAACACGTGCGTTTGTTGACGCCAACTCCCGTGTCATCCAGGGCATCGTCACCGGCGTCGGCTTCCTTGGCGCGGGATCGATCATGCGAAGCGCCAGTGAGGACTCGATACGAGGGCTGACAACGGCGGCGTCAATCTGGCTTGCAGCCGCGAGCGGTATCGCGTGCGGCCTGGCGAACTGGCCACTGGTGATCGTTGGCTGCGGTCTGGGACTGCTGGTGCTGGTCATTACCCCCGTCGAGCGCGTGATTCATAATCGTCGAAAGACTGATCCGAAAGATTTGCCCGACCGGCCCGAACACCCACTTTCACCTGACGCGTGATGGCACCTCTATCGCATTCATGCGCGCGCTGACGCCGCTAGCGGCCGGCGATGGCGTACAGGTACTTGTGGATTCCGCCGTCTGTTTCATCCCGTTTTTCGCCCAGGGAGAAGAAGTATGCGTCACATGACAACGCTGATCGTTTTCGCGGTGACCTTCGCCAGCAGCATCGCGTCTGCCCAATCGTGGCAGCCTCCCGCTGACAGTCAGCGCTGCCCGTCGAAATGGGGCGCCGGCGACCAGCGAGGATCGGGCAACCATATGACTGCGGCGACGGTGCTGCGCGCGGCTCGCTTGATCCGTACCGGCGAAGTGTTCGAGCTCGGTCGCGTGCTGTCGGATTCGATACCGCTGTCCGCGGGTCGACGTTTCGAGGTGGTCACCAAGCGCAGCAGACTGGATCCGGGCTCGAACCACCGGGGGTCGAACGAAGAGCTCGTGGTGTCCGAGATCGGTCAGGTCGGCACGCAATTCGACACGTTCAGCCACCAGATGATTGCCGGGAGCATGTACAACTGTTTCAAGGTCGACGAGATCTCGAGCCGGACGGGATTCACAAAGCTCGGTGTCGAGACTGTCGGCGCGCTGATGACACGGGGGGTGATGATCGACATCGCGGGATTGAAGGGCGTAGACATGCTGGCCAGCACGTACGAGATCACGGTGCAGGATCTCCAGCAGGGATTGGCGCGCCAGAAACTGACCCTGCAGCCCGGAGACGCGGTGATCATTCACACCGGCTGGGGCAAGCTGTGGGGTCGAGACAACACACGCTTCCAGGCGAGCAGTCCCGGTATCGGCACCGCCGCCGCCGAATGGCTGGCGCGACAGGACCCGATGCTGGTGGGATCCGACAATTCGGCCGTGGAAATAAGCCCCAACCCCGATCGCCAGCTAGCTGGACCCGTGCACCAGATCCTGCTCGTGGTCAACGGCATCCACGTGCTGGAGAACCTCCGGCTGGATTTGCTGGCCGCGAGGCGGGTGTACGAATTCGCCCTGATCGTCGAGCCGCTGAAGATCCAGGGAGGCACCGGCTCCACCGTCGCACCGATCGCCATTCAGTAAGAGGCCGCTACCGGTCGGCATCATGATTCCGTTCGATTTTCAACCGCGTACTCGCGTGGTCTTCGGTACCGGCTCATTGTCGCGGCTCGGCGAGCTCGCCCGTGAGCTCGGATGTTCGCGCGCGCTGCTCGTGGCCGACCCAGGCATCGTCGCGGCCGGCCACGTGGCTCGGGCCGATGCCTCCCTGCGTGACGCGTCAATCGGTACGATGCTGTTCGACGACTTCGATGCCAACCCCGACTCGGCGATGGTCGCGGCCGGCGCGGCGCGAGCTGCCGCCTCGGGCATCGACTCGATCGTGGCGCTCGGCGGTGGCAGCTCGCTCGACTGCGCCAAGGGCATTAACTTCGTTCTCACCAACGGCGGCACGATGCGCGACTACCGCGGGTTCGGAAAAGCGGCGAAGCCGCTGCTGCCGATGATCGGGATTCCGACGACCGCTGGTACGGGCAGCGATGCCCAGTCCTACGCGCTCATCTCCGACGCGACGACGCACGAGAAGATGGCATGCGGCGACCCGAAGGCCGCGTTCCGTGTGGCCATCCTCGACCCGGCGCTCACTGTGTCACAGCCTCGTGCCGTTACAGCCATCTCCGGGTACGACGCCCTGTCGCACGCCGTCGAGTCCTTCGTCACGACGAGGCGAACCGAGATCTCCGACGTCTTCGCGCGCGATGCGTGGCGGCGGCTCGAGGCGCATTACGAGCGCGTCCTTCACAATCCAGCCGATCTGTCCGCCCGCGGCGCCATGCTGTTCGGCGCCCACGAAGCCGGCCTCGCGATCGAGCTGTCGATGCTCGGCGCGACCCACGCGTGCGCGAACCCGCTGACCGCCCGCTACGGCACGACCCACGGCATGGCGATCGGCGTCATGCTGCCACACGTCGTGCGCTGGAACGCCGCGCATGTGGGCAACCGATATGCCGAGCTGCTCGGTCTGCCGACGGACACGCCGGCCGAGGAAGCTGGCGAACGCCTCTCGGCGCGGCTGCAGACGCTGGCCCGTGCTGGTAATCTTCCCGCCACCCTGCAAGATCTCGGCGTACCGCGCGCCGACCTGCCTCTGCTGGCCGCCGCCGCCGCCACGCAGTGGACAGGCACCTTCAACCCTCGCCCCTTCGACGCGGCGGCGGGACTTGCACTCTACGAACGAGCGTACTAGAGCGAATTTCACTTCCACGTACCACCGAGACACCGAGACACCGAGACACCGAGAAATTCAATCGGGCTTTGCCTCGGTGCCTCAGTGCCTCGGTGTTCCGTTCTAAGTAAAAACAGGATTAAGACCGGGGCCCACTCTCGCGCCCCAACAGCAGCGTCGCAAATCCAGGCAGATATGCCAGCGTCCAGGCGCCGAAGTGCGTGGCGTAGTCCCAGCCTTGTGGATCAAACGGGCGCCAGATTCCTGAGGTCGCGTAGAACGCCGCTCCCGACAAAACGGCGGCGACCCCGCCGCGAGAGAGGCCGCCACGAAGATCGAGCGTGCCCGTCTTAAGCCATGCGCCGAGCACGCCAAGCGCCACCCAGATCGCAATCCACATCAGGAACATCGCGGCGTAGCCCGCCAGCGGCGCGAGCAGATAGAACCCCGCCGCGCCCCCGGCGCCAATCAACGCGCCGGCAATTGCCCCCGCAGCAGGGCGGTGGGCCACCACACCGAGGGCGAGCCCAATCCCCAGGAACAGCAACGTGCCGTGGGTAAGGCCATAGGCGGGAATGTGGCGTGGGATCCAGGTCGCCCAGATGAAATCGCCCAGCGTGCTCAGCGCCGCGATGGCAAGCGAGCTTTGTATCACCGCGCCGATACCGCCCATGTGCGCCTTCAATCGGGGAGATCTTCCTTCTCGGGCTCCGGCAGCCAGAAGCTGGCCGCGAAGCCGATGACGTACGCGGTCGTACCGACGAGTGCAGCGGCATAGGCAAGCTTGATCGGGACCGACGCGCCGGGCATCGAGGGCACGAGCTGTGTTGTCACCAGCGCGGCCATCGTCCCGATCATGCGGCCACCCACGTTCGCGGCAAAGCTCTCACCGGTACCCCGCAAGTGCGTCGGATAGACGCGCGGCAGGTAGTTTCCCCAGAAGCTGAATTGAGCGATGGTCGCCATGCCGACGAAGAAGATCCCCCATTGCGCCCACGCCAGCCCGCCGCTCGGCGCGAAGAAGAACGCGAGCGGCAGGAGGACCAGCCCGGGGATTTGGAAGACGTACAAAAGCCGGCGCCGGCTGACGATCAGCGCTGCGAGCGCCGCCAGGAGGATCCGTCCCGCCAGCCCGCCAAATTCCTGGAGGGACTGCACGCCGCTGATCGCTTGCTCCTGCGCGGTCCGCGCCAGGGTCTGTACCTCGGGAAGCCCGGGAACGATCCGCGGCATCTGCTGGATCGCGCCGAAGGCAGCCGCGTAGCCACACGCCATCATCACCGTCGTCACGATCGTCGTCTGGCGGAAGCGTGGGGTGAAGAGCTCAGCGAAGCTGGGGCGCCGCAGCGTACCGGCCCGCTTCTTCGCTAGCCACAGCGGAGATTCCGGCAGGAACGGCCGGATGATCATCAACGGAATGGCGGGCATCACCCCCGAGATGAGCGTGTACCGCCACGCGGCGTGCCCGCCGAGCACGGCAGGGAACGCGTTTTCGTTGGTGACGATGACGTAGTACGCACCGGTAACCAGGAGGCCGCCGATCGAGCCAAACGCCTGCGTCCAGCCGACCACCCGCTCCCGCTGCTTCGGATCGGGGAACAGCTCCGACAGCCATGCCACCGCGGCCACGAACTCAACACACACGCCGACGAACGTGCAGCACCGCCAGAAGAGGAACCACCCGACCGACGTGGCGTAGCCGGAGGCCACTGCCGAGAAGCCGTAGAGCAGGATGCTCCAGACGAGCACCCGCCGGCGCCCCAACAGGTCGGTCAGGTAGCCGCCGAGCAGGCCGAAGATGCCGCCGCAGATCGCCGGGACATACTGCACCGTCCCGACCCACGAGTTGACGGCCAGACTGTTCGGCGCAACGCCCAGCAGGTCGGCCAGCGCCGGTCGTGCGATGAGCGGCAGCACCAGCAGCGCGTAGGAGTCGTACGCGAAGCCAATTGCGGCTACAGCGCAGATCAGCCACTGCAAGGGCGTCAGACTCACCGCCGTGTCACTACTCGTGGTCACCATGCAGCCTCAATACGCCGTCACCCGGCAAAATATTTCGCCATTGTTGCGTGTCCCGGACGTGCCCGGGGCGTTAATTTCGAAACGATGACCATCAGCACCGCCGACATCAGGGTCATCGGCACCACCGGGAGGAGCCCGAACACGAGCATGCCGGTCGCAGCGCGGGTGACGATGTCGAGGCCGCCGAGGGAGAGCACGGTGACGGGAACGGCCGTCGGCGGGACCGGGATCGTCGACTGCACGACCGCCACAGTGAGCACCCCCGCGGCTGTCCAGACGGTGCTCGCCAGCGCGCCCCACCGCGTGCTCCCCTTCCAGAAGAGCGCGGCCACCAGAAGCGGCGAGAGCGCAGCATAGCCTGCAAACGCATACTGCGTGGCGAGGTCGAAGATCGACTGCGGCATCTCGAGTGCGATGAGATAGGCCACGATCGTCAGCACCACGACGAAGATCCGGCCGGTGCGCACCTGCATCGCTTCGCCGAAGCGTCGTCGTCCGCCGTAGAAGGCGAAGACATCTTCCGTGAACATCGTGGACAGGGCGAGGATCTGCGAGTCGCTCGCCATCACAGCCGCCATCACCGCGGCGCCCAGGAAGGCGGCCAGCCAGAGCGGGGCGTACCCCTGGACGAGCCGGAGGATCACGTCGTCTCCGGCTGCCTCCGCGCGGAGGCGGTTGCGCTCGTCCACCGTGAGTGTGGCGTCCGTCGCCAGCGCGGCGCGCGCCTCGAGCTTGGTCGCGATCGCTGGAACGGAAGTGGCCTGATTCGCCGCGACACCGAGGAAGACCGACGGCAGCCAGATCGCCAGCATGCAGAGCGGGTACAGGACGATCGTCTTTCGGAAGTAGTCGAGCCGGCGCGCGGTCAGGCAGAAGATTGCAATGTGCGGGAACGCAATCGACGACAGCGGGATGAACGTGTAGCTCAGAAAGTACAGCGGCGAGACTCGCTCGCGCGACAGCAGCGGCGCGGTGGAGGGCGAGGCGAGCATCGCCTCCATCGCCGAGCGGAACCCGCCCATGCCGGCGCTGACGACCGACACCGCTATGGCGCCGAAGAGCAGAAAGAGGACCGTCTGGAACGCGTTGACCCAGGCCGTGCCGCGCATCCCGCCGAAGAAGACGTAGGCCATCACCACCATGGAGACGACGGCTCCGCCCAGCCAGAAGGGGATGAGCCCGTCGCTCACGGCCCTGAGCGTGGTGCCGCCCCCCATCACTGCAATGACGATGTACGGCACGAGCAGCGTCGCCTGCACGGCGAAGATCACCGTGCCGATGTGGCCGCACTCCCATCGATCGCGGAAGAACTGCACGGGCGTGATGAACCCGTGCGTTCGTCCGAGCGCCCAGAGCCGCGTGCCGATGACCAGCAGGGTGACCGGAATGACGAGTGCCGACGAGGACGCCATCAGCCCGAAGGTGACGATGCCGTTGGCGAAGGCGTGCCCCGACGCGCCAAGGATGGAGAAGGCCGTCATGTTCGCGCCGAAGAGCGACAGCAGAAAGACAGCCGGCCCAAGCGAGCGCCCGGCAAGAAAATACTCCTCCGCATCGGCGCGGTGTCGCGCGCGGCTGGCAAAGATGCCGATGTACAGCACCACGCCCAGGTAGGCTGCGACGACGAGTGCCGGAATCATGAACGGGGTGTGCCTTCGTCGAGATGGGAGGGCCAGAGCAGCCAGACAAGCAGACACAGCGCGAGAGACGTCACGAGGGTGAACGCGGCGTGATAGAAGAGCCCGATCGGCAGGACCCCGAACACGAGAGGGCGCGCCGCGCGCCAGAACCAGACGTCCTGGTGCAGCACGAAAAGAGTCGCCACGATCGCCACCGCTGCCGTTCTCTTCATCGTGGATGTGGGCGAGGTACTACCACACGCCCTCCGGCGAACACAATCGCGCCGCCCTTGGCTATACTGCGGGTCCTATGCACGGGACTGATTCGGCTACCGCACCCGCGGCTCGCGTGGACGCGGCGCGTCTGGCTTTAGATGCCCAGGTCCGGGAGGTGGTCGAATGGCACTTCGACCCCGCGACCGGCTGCCCGTTCTGGCTCAATTACGCGCAGAAACTCGGGTGGGACCCGCGACGCGAAATTATGACCTTCGCGGATCTCCGCCGTCTCGGGGCGTTCGAGGACGAATGGCTGCGCGGGGGACCGGTGCAGCGATGGGTGCCACGAGGTCTGGCCGGGAAGCCGGTGTTCGTGTTCGAAACCGGGGGTACGACCGGCACGCCGAAGACGCGCGTGGCCTGCGACGATTTTCGCACCGACTACGAGCTTTTCAGCGTGACACTGCCAGACGAGTATTTCCCGAAAGGGGGTAACTGGCTGATGCTCGGGCCGTCAGGCCCGCGTCGGCTGCGGCTGGCGGTCGAGCATCTCGCTCAGTTTCGCGGCGGCATCTCGTTCTGCGTCGATCTCGATCCGCGCTGGGTCATCAAGTTGATCAAGAAAGGTTGGAGTGAGCACCTGCAGGCCTACAAAGATCATGTCATCGACCAGGCCGTGACGATCCTCCAGGCCAACCATGACATCCGGTGCATGTTCACGACGCCGAAGCTCCTCGAGGCGCTTGCGCTGAAACTCGAATCGATGGGTACCACGATCCGGAAGGCGGGGATCACCGGCATCTTCTCGGGCGGCACCGAGTTCACGCCGCAGTGGAACCGCTTCGCGCACGAGGAGCTGCTCGACGGTGCCTACATGACGCCGACCTATGGGAACACGTTGATGGGGCTCGCGGCGAGCGCCCCATCCGGGCCGCACAACAACTACAAGATCACGTACTACGCTCCGCAGCCGCGCGCGGTTATCGAGGTGGTCGATCTCGACGATCCCGACCGGCTTGTCGAATACGGACAGACGGGACGCGTACGGCTGACGACGCTCACCAGGGAGTTCTTCATGCCAGGTTTTCTCGAGCGGGATGAGGGCGAACGGGAGGCCCCGTACGAGCGCTACCCCTGGGATGGCGTCAGCGGCGTCCGCCCGTATCGAGGGTTCGCGGCGAGCACGACGGTCGGCGTGTACTAGTAGCGTGGATCAATTGATATTCGTAGAGGCCGACCTTTAGGTCGGCCTGGCGGCTCAATAACGATGTTGAATCTTCCGGTTCTTCGCTGGGGACAGCCGTACACCAGCATCGACGTCGACGAGGTCGTGCACTTCTCGACCGGCGAGCCGATCGCGAAGGTCAGCCGCGCGAACGGGGGGCTGGTGCAACGCGACATGCGGAAGGCGCAGCGCGCGCGCGATAGCCTGCGCGCGATTCCGATCGAGGACCTGATTGCACGCGTCGGCCGTGCCGGCGAGCTGTACATGAACGCCACGCTGCCGATGGGCGACGGGACCCAGTCACCGGACGCCTTCGTGCGCGCGCAGTCGGCGAGCACGGGGTTACCGGAGCGGCTGTGCCGGGCGAACATGAGCAAGAACGCGTTCGTCCTCGGTGAGATGCGGAGTATCCTGACGTCGCTGACGCGCGGGCTCTCGCTCGACGTGCTCACCACGGGGTACGGGGAAGAGCGCGGCGTGCCGATCAGCTATCAGGCGCAGAGCCCGGTGCTCGGCCTGGTCCTCCCCTCGAACTCCCCCGGTGTGCACACCCTCTGGCTCCCGATCATCCCGATGCAGATGGGGCTCGTGCTCAAGCCGGGTCCACAGGAGCCATGGACGCCGTACCGCATGGCGGCGGCGTTCTTCGAGGCGGGAATTCCGCTCGAGGCGATTTCGATCTATCCGGGCGGCGGCGACGTCGGCGCGGCCGTCGTCGACAGCTGCGGCCGGAGCCTCATCTTCGGCGGCACCGCGACGGTCGATCGCTACCGCGGCGACCCGCGTGTGCAGCCGCACGGTCCAGGCTTCTCGAAGATCCTGCTCGGTGACGACGAGGTCGATCGGTGGGAGTCGTATCTCGACATGATGGTCGAGAGCGTGGCGATCAACAGCGGGCGCGGTTGCATCAACGCCTCGGGGATCTGGGCGAGCCGCCACACGCGGGAGATCGCGGACGCCCTTGCCCGGCGGCTGGCCGAGATTCGTCCGCTGCCGCCCGACCATCCGGACGCGGCGCTGGCGGCGTTCACGGTACCCGGCGTGGCCGACGCCGTGTCACAAGCGATCGACGCCGACCTGCAGGCGCCGGGTGTCACCGACGTCACGGCAAAGTACCGGCCCGGACCGCGCGTGATCCACGACGGCCGCGCCGACTACCTGTTGCCGACGGTCATCCACTGCGACTCTCCCGAGGCGGCCGCTGCGAAGAAGGAGTTCATGTTCCCGTTCGCCACCGTCGTCGCGTGTCCGGAATCGACGATGCTCGAGGCGATGGGACCGACCCTCGTGTGCACCGCCATCACCAACAACGAGGCGCTGCGGCATCGGCTCCTCGATGCGGTACACATCGACCGGCTGAACTTCGGCCCCGTGCCGACGACGAAACTCAACTGGCTGCAGCCGCACGAGGGCAACATCGTCGAGTTCCTGTTCCGCGCGCGCGCGTTTCAAACCGCCCCCGCCAGCGTGTAAAGGGCCGGGTCACGTGCGGATCCTCTCTATCACCGCAGGGGCCGCCGGGATGTATTGCGGAAGCTGTTTCCGCGACAACGCGCTTGCGGCGGAATTGCTGGCGCGCGGCCACGACGTAACCCTTCTGCCGCTCTATACGCCGACGCGGACCGACGAGCGCAACGTCAGCGCGCGTCGTGTGCACTTCGGCGGCATCAGCGTCTACCTGCAACAGCACTCCTCGCTCTTCCGCAGGACGCCGCGGCTGCTCGATCGGCTCTGGGACGCTCCGAGCGTCATTCGCGCGTTCACCGGCCGGGCAGCGTCGACCGACGCGCGGCTCCTGGGCGGCCTGACCGTGTCGATGCTGCAGGGACGGGACGGCGTGCTGCGGAAGGAGTTCGACAAACTCACCGACTGGATTCTCGACGAGCCGCTGCCCGACGTCATCAACCTGCCGAACTCGCTCCTCATCGGGCTTGCGGAGCCGCTCAGGCAGGCAGTCTCGCGCCCGGTGTGCTGCACGCTTCAAGGCGAGGAGCTCTTTCTCAACGGACTCGTCGCGCCGTATCGCGACAGGGCGCTCGCAATGATCCGGGATCAGGTCCACCACGTCGATCGTTTCATCGCCGTGAGCGAGTACTGCGCGGCGTTCATGGCGGACTTCCTCGCGATTCCGGCGTCGCAGATCGACGTGGTCCCGCTCGGCATCCCCCTGGACGGGTACGAGCGGCGGCGGGAGGCGCGCGACGAGTTCCGGATCGGTTACTTCGCGCGCGTGGCTCCGGAAAAGGGGCTCCACGTGCTGGCCGACGCGTACATCCGCCTGCGTCGGCGAACGGGGCGGGCACCGATCCGCTTCGAAGCGGCCGGCCATCTCGCCTCCAGTAACGCGGCGTACCTGGACGACGTACGCAGGACGCTCGACCGCGCCGGCTTGAGCGGCGAATTCGCGTACCGCGGTGAGCTCGATCGACCAGGAAAGCTCGCCTTTCTCCGCGACCTCGACGTGCTCTCCGTTCCGGCGACCTACGACGAGCCGAAAGGGATGTTCGTGCTCGAGGCAATGGCGAGCGGCGTCCCAGTCGTCCAGCCGCGGCGCGGCGGGTTCACCGAGATCGTCGAGCGGACCGGCGGAGGACTGCTCGTCTCTCCCGACGATGCAGAAGCGCTCGCGGCTGGAATCTACGCGCTCTGGAGCGACCGTGACCACGCGCGGGTGCTCGGGGATCGCGCGTACAACGGTGTGCGTGCGCATTACACGGTCGCGCAGTCGGCGGACCGGCTGCTCGATGTTTACCGTTCGATCGCCGCGGACTCGGTGCGCGTCGGCGGGGCGGTGATCTGACGGCGATGCTCGACGTTTCATCCGTCAGCAAGCACTACCCGACGCCGAGAGGCCCGCTGACCGTGCTCTCGGATGTCACGCTGGCGCTGTCGGCCGGGGAGGCTGCGGCCATCACCGGGCCGTCGGGCAGCGGCAAGAGCTCGCTCCTCTATATCCTTGGTGCGCTGGAGCCTCCTTCGGCGGGGCGCGTGACGCTCGGCGGGGTCGACCCGTTCGCGCTCGCGCCGTCCGCGGTCGCCGAATTCCGCAACGCGCAGATCGGTTTCGTGTTTCAGGATCACTGCCTGCTGCCGCAGTGCTCAGTGCTCGAGAACGTGCTGGTGCCGACGCTCGTCGGGGTGCGGGAGGATGGCGATCCGTCGCACTTCGCCCGCGATCTGCTCGACCAGGTCGGGCTCGGCGATCGCCTCGATCACCGGCCGGCGGAGCTCTCTGGTGGTGAGAAACAGCGCGTGGCGATCGCACGGGCGCTCATCCGTCGTCCCCGGCTGCTGCTTTGTGACGAGCCGACGGGCAATCTCGACGAGACGTCTGCGGCCACCGTCGCTTCACTCCTGCTCGATCTGCATCAGCGCCAGCAGAACGTGCTGGTCGTCGTGACGCACAGCCCGCGGCTGGCGGCACGGTTTCCCGTGCGATTCGAGATCGCGTCCGCGCGCCTTACTCGCACGTCTTGAACCACCAGCGCGACAATTCCCAACCTCCAACCCCCAACTCCCAAGGCGATCCGGTGGCGGAACGGGCATCACGTTTTGAACCACAAAGGACACAAAGGTCACAAAGCGAAGTTCGACCGGGCCGCCGAAGGGCGGCACGCGGTCGGGCGAAGCCGCGATCACAAGCCGCGAGGGATCGAACAGTGGCTTGTGGTCGCGGTTTCGCCGACCGCGCCATCGGCCTGCACAGCAGGCCGGCCGGTCGAACGCAATTCTTCGTGGTCTTCGTGGCCTTTGTGGTTGAAACCGTGGGTCGTGTTCTCTGATGAACTCTTAGCGCAACCGTCATTGCGCCTCGCACGTATCGCGTTCGTTGGCCGCCGGTGATATCGTGCCGCGATGACCGAAGCCGGTGTGCGCAGCTGGCCGGTGCCTCGCACGGGCGCCCGGTTCTACTACGGATGGGTCGTACTCGCCGTGGCCGCGCTCGCCATGGTGGGCACCCTGCCGGGACGCACCCAGGGGCTCGGTCTCATCACCGAGCCGCTCCTCCGCGATCTCGGGATCAGCCGCGTCGCCTATGCCCAGATCAACCTGGCCGCCACGCTGATCGGCGCGCTGTTCTGCTTCGGTGTCGGCCGCCTGATCGACCGTCGCGGCAGCCGGATCGTCTTGACCGGCGTGGCGCTGGCCCTGGGAGTCGTCGTGCTCGTCATGAGTGCCGCGACCGGCGTTGCGGCGACGGCTGCCGGCATCACGCTCACGCGGGGCCTCGGGCAGAGCTCGCTGTCGATCGTCAGCCTCGCCATGGTGGGTAAGTGGTTTCGCGCGCGGCTCACACGGGCAATGGCAGTGTACGCCGTGGTGATGAGCGTCGGTTTCATGATTGCCTTCCCGCTGGTCGGAGCGATCGTCGCCGCACGCGGCTGGCGCACGGCGTGGGCCGCGGTCGGTCTCTTCCTTGTGGCGGGCCTTGCGCCGCTGGCCTGGGTGCTGGATCGATCGTCTCCCGAAGCGGCGGGCCTCGAGGTCGATGGCGGGTATGCGGGAGCGGAGCCGGCGGGGACGCGCGATGACGACGCCACGCTCGGCGATGCGCTCCGATCTCCGGCGTTCTGGGTCTTCGCTGTCGCCAGCGCGATGTACGGTCTCGTCGCGTCGGGTATCGGCCTCTTCAACGAGTCGATCCTGGCCGAGCGCGGGTTTGCGCCAGGCGTGTATTACACCGCGCTGGCGGTGACGGCGATCACCGGGCTGACGGGAAACTTTGCCGCCGGCGCGTTTGCCGATCGCGGCTCGCTTCGCACCGTGCTTGTGGCAGCGCTCCTGATTCTCGCCGGCGGGCTCGTCGGCCTCGCGCACGTTTCCACCATCGAGCACGTCATGGCTCAGGCAGTGGCGATGGGGATCGGCGGCGGGTTCGTGATGGTCGTCTTCTTCAGTTTTTGGGGACGAGCGTATGGGCGCTCACAGCTCGGTCGAATCCAGGGCGCGGCACAGGCGATGACGGTAGTGGCGTCGGCCGTCGGACCCCTGTTCCTGGCGCTCTGTGTCGACGCGACGGGCTCGTACGCGGCCGCGTTCTATGTCACGGCCGCTATCGTCACGCTCCTTGCGGTGGCCGCAGCCGCGGTGCCGATCCCCGCCCGCGCACAGGCCCTCGGCCCATTTCGTCCCGCTACGGCCCGGTAGTCGTATGCACGTATCACGGCTTGTTTACCGCGGCCTGACGCATTACTGGCGCACCAACATCGCGGTGGTCCTTGGCGTGGCCACAGCGGTGGCGGTGCTGGCTGGCGCGCTCCTCGTGGGTGACTCGGTGAGAGGCAGCCTGCGCGACCTCGTCGTGCAGCGCCTCGGGCGCGCAGATCAACTCATCCTCTCCTCGGGGTTCTTTCGTGAGCAGCTCACCGGCGACCTGATTGCCGACCGTGCCTTCGCGGCGAGCGTCCACGGTATCGTGCCGCTCGTGGTGACCGAAGGTGTCGTCACCGAGCAAGACAGCGGCCGGCGCGCGGGGAAGGTACAGGTGTACGGTGTCGACAGCCGTTTCTGGACCTTCCACGGCGTGAGCGGTGTCGCAGGGCCGGACGATCGCGATGCCTTCATGAGCCCGGCGCTTGCCGCGGAGCTCTTTGCCAGTTCCGGACCCGGCGTCGGCCGCACGATCCTCGTGCGCGTGCAACGGCCGTCCGCCATGCCGCTGGAATCCCTCCATGGGCGAAAGGACGATCTCGGACGAACGATCCGCGTGACCGTGCGTCAGGTCTTGCCGGCGGCGCAGATGGGTGAGTTCTCCGTCGACCCGCGCCAAGGCGACGTGCGCGCGGTGTTCGTGCCGTTGTCACGGATGCAGCAGGACCTCGAGATAGACGGGCTCGTCAATGCCGCCCTGGTCTCCGCGGTGCCTGGAACCGACGCAATCCCATCGCTCGAGCGGATGGTCAGGAGCGCGGCCAGCCTCGAGGATATTGGACTGAGAGTACGCACCCTCGACGCCCGCGGCGTCGTCGAGATCGGGTCCGACATGGGGGTCCTCGACGACGGGCGCGTGGCGGCGGTGCGGCAAGCGATCTCTTCCTCAGGCACACAGGCGCAGGAGGTGTTCACCTATCTGGCTAACGGTCTGCGCATTGGCGATCGCGACATCCCGTACTCGCTGGTCACCGCGATGGATCTCCACGCGATTGCGCCGGCGGCCGTCGCGTCGGCTGACAACGTGCCAGCCATCGTGCTGAACCGGTGGGCCGCGACCGAGCTAGGCGCGAATGTCGGCGATCCGGTGGCGATGGAGTACTACGTCTGGGAGGATCCGGGGCAACTCGTCACGCGCAGCGCGGAGTTCCGTGTGGCCGGCATCGTTCCGGTTGATGCCGCCGATCGCGATCTGGCTCCGGTTTATCCTGGTATCAGCGATTCGCTGTCGCTCCGCGACTGGGACCCGCCGTTTCCGCTCGATCTCCGCCGCATCCGCCCGGTTGACGAAGCGTACTGGGAGAAGTATCGGACGACGCCGAAGGCTTTCGTTCCGCTGGAGGTGGGCCAGCGACTCTGGCGCTCTCGCTACGGGGCGGTCACCTCAGTGCGCGTTGCGCCGCTGCCGGGCGTGTCGCTGCTCGAGACGCGCAGCCAGATCGAAGAGCGGCTGCGCGCGAGCATCGATCCGTTGACCATGGGCATCGCCATCCGCGACGTGCGCGCCCAGGGGCTCGCGGCCTCTCGCGGCGCCACCGATTTTGGCGCCTATTTTGTCTACTTCAGTTTCTTCATCGTCGTGTCGGCGCTGCTTCTTGCCTCACTCTTCTTCAAGCTGGGCATCGAGCAACGCGTGCGCGAGGTGGGGCTCCTGCGAGCGGTTGGTTTCGGCCCGGCCGCGGTGCGGCGACTGTTCACGGCCGAAGGACTGCTGCTCGCGATTGGCGGCAGTGCGCTCGGCGTGCTCGGCGCGATTAGCTATGCCGCGCTCCTGATGCTGGCCCTGCGCACCTGGTGGGTGGATGCGGTTGGAACGACAGCTCTCACGCTCCACGTCTCGACCAGCTCGCTGGTCGCGGGGGCGATCGGCGGAATCGTCGCGGCCGTCGTCTGCATCTGGTGGACCCTCCGGAGTCTGGCGGACATTTCGGAGCGGAGCCTCCTGGCCGGGGAGCTTGCGTCTGACACCTCGGATCTCCGCGGCACGACACGGCTTCGTCCTGCTCTGTGGACGCGACGCATTCTCGTTTCGACGGTACTCACCGCCGCCGGTCTCGGTCTGATCGGCGCCGCATTGGCGGACGCCGTGGACGAGACGGGCGCGTTCTTCGGGGCCGGATCGCTCCTGCTGGCCGCGTCGCTCTGTTTCGCCAGCGCCATGCTACGGCGCCGGCCAGGCCGCGCGCTTCATGGACGCGGGTGGCCGGCGCTGTCGCGTCTTGGTCTCCGGAGCTCGACCTATCGGCCCGGACGGAGCGTGCTGTCGATGGCGGTTCTCGCCAGCGCCACGTTCATGCTCGTCTCTGTCGATGCATTCCGCCGCGGCGACGTCACCGATGCCAGCCCCCGCTCTGGCGTCGGTGGGTACTCGCTCATCGTCGAAACACTTCTCCCGATCGCCCACGATCCGAATACCGAAGCGGGTCGCCAGGCGCTCAACCTTTTCGATCTTGATGGAGCATCGATCGAGCCGTTCCGGCTGCTGCCTGGCGACGACGCAAGCTGTTTGAATCTGTACGAGCCGACGAGCCCGCGCATCCTCGCGCCGCGCGACAGCTTTCTCGCCGCCGGCCGGTTCACGTTTCAGTCGTCGCTGGCAGCGACCGACGCCGAGCGGGAGAACCCCTGGCAGCTGCTCCACCGCGCAGAAGAGGACGGCGCTGTGCCGGTCATCGCCGACGCAAACTCGATGACGTATGTACTGCACCGTCAGCTCGGCGAAGACATCGTCATCAATCGCGGGGCCCGCCAGGTCCGCCTGCGCCTGGTTGCGGCGCTGCGGGACAGCATTTTCCAGGGAGAGCTGCTGATGTCGCAGAGCAATTTCCTGAAGCTGTTTCCGGAAGAGGAGGGATATCGCGTGCTCCTCGTCGAAACAGCGCCGGAACGGGTCACGGCGGCGGCGGAAGTGTTCGAGCGCGCGCTGACCGATCTCGGCGCCGACGCGACCCCGACCGCGGAGCGGCTTGCCGGGTTCCACAAGGTCGAGAACACCTATCTGTCCACGTTTCAGGCGCTCGGCGGGCTCGGCCTTCTGCTGGGCACGGTCGGTCTGGCCACCGTTCTGCTTCGCAACCTGCTCGAGCGGCGGCGCGAGCTCGCGCTGCTCCGAGCGGTCGGTTACGCCCGCCGGCATTTCCTTATCATGGTGCTTGTGGAAAACGCGCTGCTGTTAGCGAGCGGGCTGGCGGCCGGCGCGGTGTGTGCGGCGATCGCGATCGCGCCCGGCGTTGCCGAACGGGGCGGACGCCTCCCGAT
>Ga0137452_1000047_pt1 | contig 47308 bp, 77 predicted proteins | sample EasRivERMGT513_2_FD_102312 | JGI IMG/M metagenome (GOLD analysis project Ga0137452, IMG submission 102312) | Soil microbial communities from meander-bound floodplain in the East River, Colorado, USA - East River MetaG ERMGT513_2 | ecosystem: Environmental > Terrestrial > Soil > Floodplain ...
CACCGTGACCAGGGCCGTCGCACTCGCCTCGCCAATGATGTGCGGCTCGGTCAGCGAGCAGTTCCGGCCCAACCCGGCGGGGGCGTATTCCTTGCTGTCGATGTAGGCTTGGAAGTCCGTCCCGGCATCGTCCGTGCCGGTGTCCCAGCGGTGGATCGTGGCGTCTGCGGCCATCGCGGTATACGGCGCGAGGCGCAGCCCCATCGTGGCCGCGACCGAGGTTGAGAACAGGGCCGAGGCATACGCCGCGACGTTCGCGCCCGTGTGCTGTGACCAGCCTCCGCGCAGCGATTGCGTCTTCGTGTCCCACTGGCCGAGCCGCACATCGAACACGATCCGCGACACCGACGCCGTGGGCACCGTCCACCAGATTTGTTTCAGGTCCGCGTAGTACACCCCGTGCAGATACGAGACGCTGGTGATGTCCACCGTGGCCCAGATGTCCTCGATGTCTTCCCCGATGTACTGCAACCCGTTCGCACCGACACGGTACGGTCCCAGATGGCTCAGGAAGTAGACCGCTGGCCGCCCCGACTCGTCCTCGGCACTGACAATCGTCTGGTGCCGAATGCACCCCACCGCCGCCGTCTCGCCAATCCGCTGGAAGGCATTCGCGCCCGGCTCCTGCGTCGGCACGAGCAGCGAATACCCGCGCTGCCCGAAGGCGTAATGCACGCCGCCGCACGCCTCACTCAGCCCGGTCACGGGATGGTCGAGACTGACGCGGTAGCTGACGGGTTGCCGCTCCAGATCCCCGATGTCATTCGCGCCGAGGATCGGCGTCCAGTAGACTTCGTTGCTCAGCGGCACAAACGACGCCCCCGCCGAGGTTTCGTACGCCCCCGCCTGCAACAGCCTCGCGCCCGACTTCACGATGTACTTGAACGACGGCTGCGGCATGTTGATGCCGTCTTCCGGGCTCAGGTCCAGCGTGTCGTCAATCGTGGCGTCCGTGTCGTCGTAGGTGGTCGTGGCAATCGCGATCTGGCTCGCCACGTACCACGTCGCGTCATCGTCCGAGTACTCGACTTCCCAATGCGTCTCACCCTCGCTGGCCGCGGTGGGGCGGGTGACGCGGATGCCGCTGTCGTCCGTGATGGACAGGCTGGCACTCGTGCTCGCTTCGCTGCGGCGCACGGTGTCGGACCCGCTGACGTGGACCCACCGCACCCGGTAGTACCGCGTGATGGTCAGGCCAGCCCCGCCCAACGTCGCCAGCGTCGGCACCGCTGGGGTCGCGAGTCCTGCCCGGCGCACGGTGGAGCCGTCCCAGACGTGCAGCCGGTTGACCGAGCTGTTGTACGCGAGGAACAGGAACCCGCCGAGGGACACCCCGATCACGTTGGTGTGATCCGCCACGGCATCCGCCAGCGTCACCTCGGTCCAGGTCACGGCCCCCGCCAGCCGGCCGATCTGGCCAGACCCGTCCGCTGCCCACAACTCCATCGCGCTCTCGTCCACACCCGGCACATGCCGGATGAGTGAGGCGATGCCGCTCGCGAACGGCCCGCCGCTCGAGAACGTCAGGCTGAGCGACGTGCAGCCGCCCCGGCGCCGGACCAGCCCGCCCTCGGCAAAGTCCACGTTGACCGCCTCGCAGCACTGGTCATCCGGCACCGCCAGCGGGCTATCAGACCCGTTGCGGCCCCGGAGGCCCATGATCAGGAACGGCTTTGCCACTAGTTGTTCACCGAAATTGTGAACTCGACTTCCAGGTCTTCACCCAGACTGGTCGTGATCGCACACGTCACCGTATAGACCTGGCCCGGTGTGCCACCTGAGAGGCGCACCGAGGCCGTGGTCGTGGTGTTCGTGGCGCTCTCATTGGTCAGCCCACCCGTCGACCAGGTGACGGCACTGATGGTGCCGCCGTTGAGATCACGGGTCCAGTTGACCGTGTGGGACACGGCTTCGTCTTTATCCTGCGGGCGTGAGCCGAGATTGCGCGCCATTTACACCACCCAGACACGAGCCCGCGCTGGCACGACCCAATAGCCGCGCCCCGATGTGACGGCCGACACCGCAATGACGCCGGCCGACGAGCCCCCCGCGAACAGCAGTAAGAGCATCTACATCCCCGGAGCGGGCACCGGAGCCGGCGCTTGCGCGACGGGTTTCTGCGCCGCCTGCCGCTTGGCGTACTCCGCTTCCTGCTGCTGCTTCTGCGCGACCCACAACACGATCTTGCGGAAGTTGCTGTAGTCCTCGCGCGCCTGCAGCGCCGCCGAGCCGGCCGTGTAGAGCCCGAGCAAACAAATCACCGTGAGTAGTCCATAGCCAATCATCTTCATGCTGTCCGTCCTCCGTGGCGTCGTCTGCGCCACACCAGCGGCACCAGAAGTAGTGCCGCAATCTCTTCCTTCCGAATCTTGAGCCGCATCCGGGGCGGGTCCGCCACCGATGGCGTCACGTCCAGCCCAATAATTTCATTGCCGGTGACATAAGCCCCCGCGGGAATGGTGTCGGTCGTGCTGCTGTCGCTGTCGAGGTCGAGCGCGTCCACGCCAAGGGCGATGGCGGGAGACGCACCCACGCAACTGGCATCAGGCACACCGGCTGCGGTGCAGAGCCTGAAATCGTCTCCGGCGATGTTGGCAAACCGTGGATCGGACGTCGACGTGGACGCGGGCGCATCTTCGTCCTGCCCGGTCGTCCCAGCCAACCACTGGGCGAAGTTGTCCGTCCCGGCGCTCTCATCGATAAAGAACGCTTCAAAGAAGTTGTAGTAGGCGTTATGTTCGTGGTCGGCCACGGCTGGCGCATACATGCCGCCGACTTCGACGGCCGCCATGTACGGCAAGGTGTGCCCGATGTTGTTCCAAATCCGCATCCCGGCGGTCGATGCCCCGCCGATACTGATCAGGCCAGGACTAAACGCCTGTCCGTTGTAACAGACGTTGTTGATGAAATCGTCACCGGACGGGGCGCTAATGATGTTGATGCACGTCCGCACATTACCGTCCACGATGTTTTGCGAGAAAATACTGGCCGTCTCTCCTGCCGTGATGTGCGAGATGGTGAAGCCCGCAGCCGACATATCGTCAAAGTAGTTCAGCCGAAACGTGTTGCCCCCGCCCGTGTTCCCCACGGCATCGTTGTCCTTTAGGATGATGCCCGCATTGGAATCGCCACAATAGTTGTGCTGCACAATCGTGGTGTTCGTCTGGTAGAACTGAAAGCAGCTCGCATGGCCCTGGTCCGAATGACTCGTGATATGAAAGCCGGTGATCGAGTTGTTTTGGATCAGGCCGTCAATGCAGCCGTGGCCCTTGATGCCGTTGTAGTTGTCGTTCGGCGCCTCCGTCACGGACGTGATGACGAAGCCTTCGAGATGAATGCCGGTGCCCTTGCAAATGACGGGACCTGTATCCTGACGGATTTGCACCGACGTGGACGGACAGGACGCGGCCGTGTCAGGACACGAATCGATCTCCCACGAATGGCCCAGCGAGATATTGGCGTACCACGTAATGTAGTTGTTCGTCACCGAGAGATTGCTCGACCCCGCAATCGGCCCCTCGAGGTTCGGCGCTTCCAGGCGGCAATCGCCCACGCAAATGAACCGGATGCGGCTCGCCACCGCATCGCCTGTGCCGGTGTTAATGGGGCGATACCAGGTGTTGAACTCGTCAGTGCCATCAACGGAATTGTCAATATAGGTGCCGCCGAACACGTAGACCGTATCGCCCGCCGTGATCGCCTGCGAGGTGTCCGGTGTGGACCGGGTTTCGTCCCCCCACGCCGCGCGCCCAATGGTCTGCCAGCAGGTCGATCCGGCTTCGTCCCCAGCCACGTAGACAATCGACGCCTTCACCGTGGCGTCCGTGCCGGTTGTCTTGACGCAATAGTTGGCCGCCTGTGCAGGTGCCGCCCAGAGCAGCGCCAGCAGGATCAGGACTACTCGCATCCACTCACTCCCATCAGCATCAAGCACCGAGGGGTGCCCCCGGCCCCACTCGCCGCAAACGAAATGATGACGCCCGCGCCGTCGTGGCTGGTCACAGCGGTATACACGCCGTCCGTGGTCACGCCCCCGGTCGTGAGCCGGTATTGCCAGAACTCGCGCAAGCTCAGGGACGTGCCGGCCGTGAAGCTCGCGTTGGCGGTTTCGTCCGTGATGCTGGCGTTCTGCGCCGCAACGGTCACGATCACGCCCGCCGACCCCGTGGTGGTAATCGATCCGTGACTGTACGGGCCACCGGACGCGAAGTCGTTTTCGTTCGCCTGGTCGAGCGCCCAGGTGCCCGCATTGCGAAACACCGTGAACCACCAAAATATCTGCGTCGTCGTGCCGCTGGTCGAGACGGTGGGCTGAATCGTGGCCGCACCGCTCGCGAGGAAATAGCACGCCGCCGCGACGACCTGACTGGTGCCGTCGTAGATGTTCGTGCCCGCGGGACAGGTCCACGCGCCATTGGTCGCATCGGTGGCGCTGATCGTGGGCGAGGCGCTGCTGCCGCGGATGCCCACCGCGCCTACCAGCAAGTCGCCCGCCGTCACCGCGATCCCCGCATCAGACTGGCAGGACGTGGGGCTGCTCACGCAAGCCGTGGCGTTCTGCCCCACCAGCGTCGGCTGCGCCAGCACGGGCACCGCCCAGAGCAGGACACCGCACGCGACCAGGGCGATCCTACGCATCCAGAAACCCGGCCGCATACGTGGCGTTGATGTCCGTCAGCAGCGCAGCCAGGGCCGTGTTGGCCGCGCCAGTGAGGCCCAAGCCCGAGAAATACCGATACCGGCCGACCTTCTCGAGCCAGACCTGTTTCGCGGTCGGCGGGGTCGGCGCAATCGCGGCCAGGTTGATTGACTGGCCCACGGTCAGGTTGTCCGCAATCGTCTTGCGGCCATCCAGCTTCGCGGCGATGTCAATCGCCCAGCGACGAATCGCCAGCCCCGTCGTGGCCCCGTCCACGTAGTACTCCAGGTTCTTGGCGGCCTCGCCCGTGCCCGTGAACTGAATCACGAGACGCACGCGATCGTCTGGCCCAGCGGGGTCTTTCTGAATGAGAGTGGCGGTGGTGTATGCCATTTACTGTTTCACCGTGTAAAAGACCATGATTTCGTTGGCCGCCACTTCCGCGACGTCACTGTCCGCCGCGCCCGTGACCAGCCAGCACGTCAGCCCCGTGCTGAAGCTGTAGCCCACCGGGAAGGTCGTCGTGAAGCCTGCGCCGGTCGTCGCACCCGGAATGGCGATGCCAATCTCTGGCGTGTCCGTGCCGGGCGCCGTGCCGGCTGTGGTGTCCGCCTCGCACTTCAGGTACCGCACCGCCGCGTTGGTGTTGGTCGCCGTGATGGAGTAGAGCGTGCCAGCCGCCGTCGCGACCGCATGTTCGTCCTCGGTCGCGCCTGCGCTGATGTAGCGCACGCCAGACGCGCCACCGTTCGTGACCGCCGTGGGCGCCACCCAGAGCGCACCGCTGGCGTTCGTGTTCATCGTGGCATTCTCGGCGTTGGTCGCCGTGCTGGCCGCGAGCGTGTCGCGCCGGACGCTCATGGCGTAGATGCCCACGCCGCCCGCCGTCTCGGCCGCATCCTCCACCGGCAGCGCCACCCCGCCCAACTGCGAGATCGACGTGACCGTTGAGACTGTCGTGACGGTGCCCACGGTGGCGAGGACGCCGGTCGAGTCGTTCGCCAGCGTGACCCGCAGCGTGCCGCCCGAGACCGCGCCGTTATTGACCGCCGCGAGCGTGCCTGAGAATGTCGGCTGAATCGCCAGCGCGCCGTTGCGCAGCGCCCAGAGCCGCACCGCATCCTGGTCGGCACTGACATCGGTCGGCGCCGCCGCACTCGCCACAGCGCCGATGCTGACCGGGTTGCCGGCGATCGCCACGTCGTGGGACACCTCTCCGACCACTTCCAACGTGTTGACGCTGGCGGGGAGACTCGTGACCTGGACCGCGAACGTGCCCGTGCCGACCACCTGTGCTTGCAGGTTGGCGGCAGTCGCCTGCGAGATTTTGATCGTGTCGAGGCTTTCGTCCGTGACCGCATCGCCGTTCCGCGTCTCGGGGCTGGTCATCATCGCGCGATACGTCGTCATCGCGAACGCGCCCGTTTCCCCATCGCCCACCGCATCACGCCCAGAGACGTACACGCCACCGACCGGCGTAATCGAGGTGGTTGCCAATGTGAACGTCGAATCGTCTACGATGGACGTGCCGCCAGCCGCTGCGCCGGCCACGATGTTGACCCGCAGGGCCGTGTTGGTCGTGTCGGTGATGTCCGCGCCCGCACTGTCCCGCAGGGTCGCCGCGAGCGCCCCGGACGGCAGCGCCCAGAGCATCACCGCGTCATCGTTGGCACTGACGTTGGTCGGTTCTGTCGACGACGCCCGCGCCATGCCAATCGTGCCAATCGTTGAGGACACGGTGAGCGCCGCGTCCTGTGTCGCTTCGGTGGTCGTGCCTTGGGTACAGCGATCCCAGGTGCTGCCGTCGTAGCACATGATGAACGCGGCCACGCTTGGCGTGGTCGGGTTGCTGGTGTTGTCCGCGAGCGCCGACGCAGCCGGCATCTCCGAGTCAATCGTCACCGTGCCCGTCACCGTGGTCGAGGTCCAGAGCCGTCCAGCCGAGATTTGCAGGAACTCGTAGTCGCCTTCGGTGCCGGCTTGGTTGGCCGGGGTCGCCGTCTGTCGCGCCAAAATGACATTGCCCGCATGTCCATCGGCTGACGCTGCATCCTCGGCCCGCACCACGTCGTCTGCCAACTGCAGGGACGTGAGCGCCGCACCGTCCACTTGCACGACAAACGTGCCGGCGTTGGTCACGGCATGGCTCGCCACGCCCAGATTGCCGCTGGCGTCGATATTCAGCCCACGCTCGTTCCCGGCTGCGTCTCGAATCGTCACGTACAGGTTGCGGTTGGCCGACATGCGGATCGCGCCCGTGTCGTCTTCGGTCACGCTGTCCGGTGTGCCGTCCGCGAAGATGCCCGCGATGGGCACGACGTCATCGGTTTCGTCGTTGAACGCCGCATCGTCAATCGCGGAGACGCCCGTGCCAGAGCAGTCGCCGCACGACACCGGGAATGGGGACGCCGTGGACACCGCGCGCAGCGTATCTGCCGCATCTTCCCAGAGCACCGCCGTTCCGGTAATCGAGGCGTCCGTGTCGGCTTCGGTGTACTGCACACCGCCACCGCCACCCGTCACGCGCACCGCACCAGACGAGTCCACCGACAGTGGCACGTAGTCCCCGTCCGCCGCGAACGCGGTGCCCGCATCGCTCCGCACCGCCAGGGCCATCACGCCAGAGGCCCCAGATGCATGGACGGCATCTTCGAGCACGACGATGTTGTCCAGCAGTTCACCCGAGACGGCAATCGTCTGGACCGACGTGAGCACGCTGCCGAGCGTGGTTTCCGTCGAGGCCCCAGACGGCAGCGCCGAGGACACGATGTCCACGTTGCCGATGTTGGTGTCGCCCGCCGCGATGGAGGCCACCGTGACCGACGTACTCGTGCGCTGCGCCGTGACCGGCGCCGCCATCCAGAAGGCCAGCGCGATCCCGCTCAGCACACCCGAAACTGTGATCAGTCGTCGCATTTACGGTACTCCCAACACAACCGCGATGATGTTCGTGGCGCTCCCCAGCGTGACCGCCGTGCATCGCGAACGAAAATAGAGAATGGGCGTGGCGACCGCATCGCCCCAGTGCGTGCCCCCGTTGCTGTCCACGGTGCCGGTGTGCGTGAGGATGGTGGTGTAGGTCGTCCCGTCCAACGACCCCTCCAGCACCACCGTCCACGACGTCGCCGCCGCACCCGTGCCCGTCACCTGCACCGCAAACGCCCGGCAGGGCCGCGTGCTCACATCCACCGCGGTCCCGTTGCCGGTACTGGTGAAGGTGTCCGACCGCGTGGCATATAGCTCCACGACGGTCTTGGAGCCTTCCGACCCCGTGACGGCCACAACCCGCGTGACTTGCAGTTTCGCGGTATCGCCCGAATATGTGACCTCATCCGCCGCGACGACCGTGCCACTGGCAGGGGTCGCTGCCGTGGTCTGAAATGTAACGTTGTCAGCCACTGCAGCTCCTAGTCGAGATACGTCGAGTACATGGTGTTGGCGTCATCCACGTCCGTGGTTTCGCCACCGCCGCCATCGGACGCGGCCCGCACGGTCGGCAGATCCTTCGCGATGAGCGTGGTCAGGTCCGTGCGGGTGTTCGCCGTGGCGCCCACACCCGCGTCGTAGATCGTTGCGCAGTAGGCCACGAACAGCGTGGTCAAGTCAGGCATCAGCCCACACTCCAGGTATCTGCGGGGTAGTACCCGCCCAACCGTGAATGGCCCACCGTCCGCCGCCGGCCCATGACCGGCAACTCGTCGGTCTGGGTCTGGGTGAAGTACTTCAGCCGGGACAGCGTGTGCTGATACCGCTGCAGCGCCTGGCTGGCGCGATCCGTGTCGCCCTTGAACATCCACTCCCGCCACGCGGCGTACGCGACCAGCAGGTGGTGGAAGTCAGACGGCCACGGCGGCTCTGACGTGTTTGCCATCAGGGGCGACACGTCACGGCGCGCGTCGATGTAATACGACACCACCGCCGCCGGCGTCGGCCAGAGGTAGAACCCGAAGTAACTCGGCCGCGTCTCGCCAATCGTGATGCGCGCCAGTTCCGTCCCACCGCTCGCGTCCTCATGCAGCGTGACCGTGCCGACTGCGGGATGGCTCAGATAGAAGTCGTTCAGTTCGAGAAACGATGCGATGCCGAGACTGACCGCCGTGGTGCCCGTCATCGTCACCGCCGTCTTGCGCTGGTACCCGCCGGTAATGAACCCGTCCAGATAGGCGGTGTTGGTGTCGCTGCTCGAGGTCGAATCCACGAAGATGTCTGACGCATCGGCCGGCTGCACCGCGACCCCGACCCGCCCGATGGGGACGTAGTGCGTCGGCGTGCCCGTGGTGGACGACGGGTCAGGGTCCATGCCCCGGTAGGCCGCGAGGCTCATCGGGTGCAGCGCCCGGTCATTCGTCCGATCCGTCATGTGGCGGATGGCCGCGATCGACTCGGGCACGACATACCGTGCCTGGCTCGCCACCGACGCGACCACACTCGGCGTGTCGCTGTCCGCGAGGTAGGCCAGCCCCGGTTCGCCCAGGACGGCGTGCACGCCTTCGGTCAGCAGCCGGCGCACGCGCGTGACGGTGCGCGCGTCAGGAGCCTCGCTGTGCGAGCACTCCTGGTAGACCGCCTGTTCTAAGTCAGCTCGTGTCATCAGATCCTTAGCCTCCCCGCGGAACCGCCACCCTCAACCAGACACAGGGACGGGCCGCGCCTAGGAGTGCGTCAGCCCCGCGGGAAGCTCGTTAGGCCGAAACGGCCTCATCTCCCATCGCCATGTCGAAGTACTCCGACATGCCCTCGACGAACTGCTTGCGCGGGTTGCCTGGATACGCCAACTGCCGCAGCACCACCAGCATGGGCGGCACGAGGAACTTGTCATCGCGCGTCACCGGGAACGTCACCCGGATCGCCGTCGTCTCCCCCTTGGCGTTCTTGTCGGCTGTCACCGCCACCGCCATGTCCGAGCCATCCCGGCGCAGCGTGCGGAACTCGCCCGCCTTGACCAGTTCCGCTAGTTCCAGCTCGCGGTAGTGATGCGCCTCGGGGAACTTGTGGACCGGGAAATGGTTGTAGTAGAACTCGTGCGTCAAGATGTTCTCCCGTGGCCGCGCCGTATCGCCCTCGGGATAGCTCAGGCTCGAGACCAGCGGCGCCTGCGCGTTCTCGGGCTTCAGCGCCTTCTGCATCGCCGTCGCCTGGCCCTGCAGCAGTTCCCGAATCGTGTCCGGCGTCAGCGCAGACTGCTCCTGCTGCTTCGCCATCAAGGCTTCGATCAGTAGTTCGAACTTCTCGTCAGTCGTCATCGGTTCTCCGTCGCCAACAGGTTGGTGCCCGCCTCCACCAGGTTCTCGTCCGCGCTGTAGTCGGTGCCCGCGGCGATGTTCTCGCTGTTGCCCCAGGTCGTGAACGCGGGCGGCAGCGCGCCGTCAATCGTCCGCTCCCGCGACGTGATGCGGTCGCTCAACTCGCCCACGACCCCGCTGAACATGTTGTCGATGGCCTCACTCCGCGCTTTTGATGTCCGTGCCATAGTTCAGAATCCTTTCGCTCCAATACGCCTGTGTGATCCGCTCCAGTGTGCCGTCCGGTCGTCCCTGCGCCAGTAACGCTGGCGTGACTTCCGACCAGTGATCCACCAGCACCACCGGCAGGCCGTGAACCACATCGCTCAGCGGGCGCCGCCGCTTGACAATCGGCACCGCGCCCATTGCCAGCGCCTCATACGTCCGGTAGCAGTCCCAGCCCCGTCCCGCTGGACTCAGCACAAACTGGCTCCGTCCGAGCAGCGTGTAGTACTCGTGCATCGTCCGTGGCTTGATCGGGCCGTTCCACCCGTCCGTCGTGATCCACGGCTGCGTCTTGCACCACTGGTGCAGTTCCTTGCGCTCCGACGTCCGCTGCTGGAAGTTCGCCAGGCAGAGGATGTCTCGCTCTGACCAGGGCCTGGAGACGGCCGAGTGCAGCGTGGTTAAGTCCCTCCCATCGATACCAATAGGCATCGCCGTCAGCTTGGGGTGCAGCGTCTCCACCTGTACCCCAAACCAGTGCTGTATGTTCCCGTCGAACATCTCCAGCGCGTGTGTCCGCACATGGGCATCGTGAAAGGCGGTGACGAGCACACAGGAAATAGGTACCTGTTTGAGTTGAGACCGCCACGGTGCTCGCCAGGTGTCTCTCGCATATAAGATCGCCCCTGGAGATAATGGGACCGACAGATTGGCCCGGTCCCCACGCTCGACATACCGGACAGTCGTGCCGTCCTTCGCCACTTCCAGATCCGCCAGTGCTCTGATGGCTTGCCAGTTCAGCCACTCCATTCACACGGTCGCCTTCATCGTGCCGTCCGCCATGTACGTCCACGCTGGTCGCCCATCCGGCAGCAGCGGCGGTGTTCGGTTCAGCATCGCCTCGCACCGTGACTTGCTGAACTCCATGTCCGTCCGCCCCACCGCTTGCAGCTTCTCGACGGTCGGATGTTCCATCTCCGTCAGCGGCGTGTTCTGCGGTGGCGACTCCATGCCCGGCCGCTTGCCGCCCGTTTTCTCCCGCACATGTGTCTTGCCCGTGTGCGACTCGTACCCGTAGAGCCAGCCCGGTTCGCGCAACAGCGGGGCACCTTCTGGAATCACGAGCTGGACACCCTTGCCGTGCGCCACGCCCATCCAGTACTCGCACCCCGCGCGCTGCTTCTTGTGTTCCTCGTCCAGCGCGTAGTGAATCCCGAAGAACCCCAGGTGCGTCACGCCCTCCGACAACGCCATCGCGATCATCCACGCCGCGTGCGACGTGAAGTAGCGCGGGTGCTCGGCCATGATCCGTTCCTTGGGGTACCGGAGTGACGCCGGCACCAGTTGGAACTCACGCTGCATGTAGATCGGGACCTTGCACTTCGCCAGAAAGTCCATGTAGTCCGGTATGGACTTCCCGGTAATCCATTCCCACGGGTGGAGATCGAAGTAGCGATCCACCCGCCGGCAGTAGTGATGCACCGTGGCATGCGCCCAAATCTCCCACGTCGGGTCATACCACGGTGCGTTGTACACGGTTTGCGCCGACCCAATCAGCGCAATCTTCCGAAGTCGGCCAACCCCCGCAGTGGGCTGCGAGATGATCGGGGGAGGTTCTTGTCTGGGCCTCCCCACGACCAACCGTCCATTGGTCGCGTTCACCATAGGGTTAGCTGGTCGCCTGGACCACGGCCCCCGTGATGAACGGATAGTTCAGATACACCGGCGCCAGCCCCGCGTCCGTGTGGGACGGGAAGGTCGACGCGCAGGTATCCGGAGCCGAGACGATCGAGACGCCGAAGACGCCGACGAGGCCCGTGGCCGCCGCCGACACCAGCGCACCAATCGCCGTGGTGTGGACCGCGAGCGGTCCCACCGACGAGCCCGACGAGATCGCGGCCAGAGCGTAGTAGCCCCGGACCATGACCCAGCCGTAGCGGTCGGACGCCGAGACGGTCGTCACGGCCACCCCGACGAACCCGAGCGACGTCGCCACCGTCTGGGTGGCGGCGAACGTGGAGCCGTTGAACACGACCCACTCGCCGGGGAACACCGACTCGTTGAAGTCGACGTAGACGTACTCGTTGCCGTCGACGTCGGTCGCGCGCATGCCCAGCTTGTTCACGGCCGACGTGTCGACGACCGTCGTAGCGCCGTGATGCAGGATGGGTCCCTGTCCTGAGAGTTCAGCCATGTGTCTGTCCTCTCCTTTCTAGGTGATGGCCGAGACGACCGCGAGGCGCCTCGGATTGGTGGTGAACAGATTCGCCATCGTGCGGATCACGATGATGTCCGCCGTCTGATTCGCGGGGCGGATCGGCGCCTGCGCCTTCATCCACGCGCCGGACTTGTAGACCAGCTTGAGGAACTTCGGGTTCAGCATGTAGAGCGCGCCCGACAGACAGTCGTTGTCGAACGAAAGCTCCATGCCCTTGAACTTGAGCACTTCGTTCTTGAACGAGCCGTCGCCGTTGGACTTGTCGTTGAACCGCTCGTTCGCGAGCAGCAGCCCTTCAAAGCCTTCGAACACCGTCCGCGTGGTCACACCGAAGGACGGGTGATCGCCGGAGATGCCGTTGGACGCCTGGTTGTACGCCGACCGCATGGTGGCGCGGAGGTTGTCATACGCGCTCGTGGTCTGCGTGCCCGTGACCTGGATGTTCCGGGTCATGGAGTACGAACCACGATCGATGCCCTGGACGACGCCAGAGCTGGGCGAGACCGCGACGAGCGCCTGGAGGCCGGTGAAGACCTTCGAGCTGTTCGCCGTGCCCGCACCGAAGAGATCCGCGTTGAACGTGCCCTTGATCGAGTTCTTGAGGTTCTCGAGCTTGGCTGCGCGGAGATCGAACACCTGGCCTTCGCCGGCATTCCGATCGCTCTCGAGATCGGAAATGACGTAGGTCCCGGCGTACTCTTTCCACTGCGCCTCGTAGCGGTCGAACACGTCGCCGCGCGTGGTCGAGATCGTGTCGAGGTCCGCGTAGGACGCGACGGTCGTGTTCAGGCCGTACTCGATCGGGCAGACGATGTAGTCGCCGCCCGACTTGCCGACAAAGCCCTCGCCTTTCGAGAGCCGATTGAAGAGCCAGTAGTCATCGTGGATCTGATCCTCGGGCTTGGTCTTGACGACCAATTCCCAGTTGGATGCCACGCGCTGGCCCACGTTGGGGTTCGCCATGTGTGGTCCTCGCTACCAGGTCAACCCCGGATCGCTGAACGACCGGATGTTGCCCGTAGACGTGGGTGCAGCCGCCGCGGGATTGACCCCCGTCAGGCTGGCTGCCGCCTTGGTTTGTAGCTGTCCCATCAGTTTCGACTGCGCGGCAGTGTCGAGGGTGGGCAACACGACCTTGAGATACGCGCGATACGTCGCCGCATTGACTTCGGCGGGATGCGCGTTGGCGTCGAGCCGCAGGGCTTGCAATTCCGCCGCAATGGCGGGTGCGTGTGCCGTGAAGTTCGGCAACGCCTGCAACTCGTCGTGGAACGTTTTCGCGAACGTGTCCGCCTGCTTTTGGGCAGCGGCCGTCGCGCGTTCCTGCTCAATGGTCTCCAGCGTCTTCAGCTTTGGCGCGTAGGTCTGTTCGATCTTCGCGAGGAGCTGTTGCTCCAGAAACGCATCACGTTTGGCTAACGCCTCGGCGGAATACGTCTGACCCACCACGTTCCCGTGTTCGTCTCGAATAGAGACGTCGGGTGTGGGGGCTTCTGGTGCGGTTGGTTGTTGACGCTGGCGGAGGCCGCCGAACTGTTGTCCCAGAAAGGACCGCAGTTGCGGGCCGTACTCCGGATGGGGGCTGAGATCGTTGATCAACTCCGTCAGCAACCCGAGCGGGTTCGCCTGATGTTTAGCGATGCGCTCGGCGGCTTCGCGGAGGACCTTGTTCTCGGCCCACCACGCATTCTGTTGCTTCCACTCTTCGGCGGCCTTCATCCGATCGTTGACGGTATCGAACCGCTGCCGATCGACATACGGGCTGCGCTCAGTCTCCTGTGGGGTGGGTGCCGCCGACTCAGACCCTGGCTGTGCCGCCGCCAGTGGCGTGGTGGTCTCGGTCGCGGGTTCGGCTGATGGCGAATCAACCGGGGCAGACCAGTCCGCAGACGCGAATGTCGCGACGTCGGCCGTACCCCCTGTGTTACCGCCTAAACCTGCTGTGTCTTCCATTCGTCCTCAAAAAAACGAGCACAACAAAAAAGCGCCCCGACAGCCCTGCGTTGTGCAGGTCCATCAAGGCGCTCTGATCCTTGTGTGCTCTCTGTCGTTGGTCACGTACCGAGCAGGTACGGTTCGGGTGCCCCCTAGACCAACGTCAACGTCTTACGGTCTAACTGTTTTCTCCACCTTCTCGTGTATCCGTCCGCCACAGTACTGGCAGATCACCATGCCACTCGGGCGCCGATACGGCATCGGACTCTCACAGTCACACATCAGCAGATCCCGAACCACTGGAGGATGCGGTATTGCCAGCGACGATCTGGCGTGCGCGCAACCAGGTGTCCTCGACCGTCTCGTGGTCGCGTTGCACCAGCAGCCCCGTCAGTCCCTTGATCGTGATTTTGAGCACCAGCTTGTCGTCGTGATTGACTGGTGACACCACTGGCTCGATCACGCCTTGGCTCCTGTGTCCCTGAGACGTTCATCATGCTCTCGGAACTTTCGCTGGTAGTAGGCCCGGTCATGCTTGTCCACGTTCACCAGATTCCGCGCCGCGACTTCCGCCCGCCACTGCGACTTGCTCTCGATCCAGACCGGCTCGTGACCCATCGTGTCGAAGAACCGCGGGCCCCCCTCGATCTGGTCGTCAATCACGCCCACGTTCGGCGTGCCGTGGGGGCAGAACGGCCATTCGCCAATGGTGACGGTCTGGCCGCACGCCTCACACGTCATACGCGCGTCCACCAGATCGAATGCACGAGCTTCCGGTCGGGCACCCGTTCATCCACGGCCCGCGTCACGTCGGGCCAGCGGTCGTTCGCGTAATCGTGCCCCGCCAAAATCCCGCCAGGCCGCACCAGCGGCCGGAACGCCTCGATCTCCGGGGCCACCGAGTCGTAGGCGTGATCCCCGTCGAGGAACACGAAGTCAAACGGCGCCAGGTACCGCAGCACATCCAGCGCGACCAGCGAGCGGGCCGGCAGCACCTGCACCCGCCCCGTGGCGATGTGATCCCACAGGTTCTCCGCAAACATCCGCAGCACGTCGCGCTTGACCGGCTTGTGGGGCGCGTCCTGTGTTCCCGTCCACGGGTCCACGCACCAGATCGTGCCAGACGTGGCCTCGGCCATCACCGTCGTACTCCGGCCACGCCAACAGCCCACTTCGACCGTCTTGTGCGCCGCCGCCGCCTGTTCCGCGAGCCAGGCCAACTCTTCGCGATCCATCCAGCCGTGGATCTTCTCGGCGCGGTCGAGCACGGCGTTCACTGAATCATGCCCCCCGCGGCCCCCAATGCGGCCGGTGCCCCGGTGTTCTGCATCCCGCCCGTCAGGTCGCTCGCGTGCTTGCTCAGGCTCTCCTGCTGCGCGACCTTCCCGCCGTGTTTCTCTGAGCCCTTCTGCGCTTCCTGTTCCGCGGCTTCGGCCTGCGCCATCTGCTCAGCCTGCAGGAACATCTGCTGCGAGAGCGTGACCATCTCGGGCGAGATTTTGATCCCGAGCTGCGCCGCAATCTCCAGCACAATCGGCGCCTGCGCCGCGACCAGATCTTCGCCCTTGAAGCTGAACGACAGCTTGGGCGGCTCGGGCTTCGGCGGGTCCGGCTGCCGCACGATCGTGGCCGGGTCCAGGTGGAATTTCCTCAGCAACTTTTCGAGCAGGACTTGCCGGTTCACGAACGGATCATTCGCCAGGAACGAGTACAGCTCCTGTGCCTGCTTCCGGTCCACCGCCTGGTCCACGCGCAGCGCCGAATCCGGTAGCGCCGTGAACGCGAGCGTGCTCGGGGTCTGCGTCCGCCACAGGTCCCACACCTGCGCCCGCTCGGGGCCGACAATCGCCGCCGCTTTCTCGACCGGCAGATACCGCTGCAGCAGGGTTGAGAACTTCGTCACGGCCTTGATGTACTGCGACAGCAGCCGGCCGCGCTCCTTGTCCATGCGCGCGTTGGCATTGGCCGCGACAATCTGCTGCTCCGTCGCCGTGCTCGAGCCGGTCGACTGCACGCCCGCCCCCGCGGCGTCAATCGCAGTCGTGCGGGCAATGTCGTTGTCGATGTAGTCATTCGACGTGAACGACTCCCGCGGCATCGACCCGTGCGGCAGTTCCTTGATCGCGCCCTCGCCCAGAAACGCCTCGCCAGGGACGCCAATCATGCCCCCGATGGGCGAGCGGACCATCTTCTGCACCGCATCCGCCGGCAGCGTGTCGACGTTGTACTGCCACCGCAGCGTCTGCGCGTCCCGATACTCGACCATCTGCTCGCGGAACCGATTTAGCTCGTTCACGAGCGGGCGAATCATGGTCGAATCACTCGGCACATACGCCGAATCCGTCATCGTCCGTAGCGTGAAGATGTGGATCGGGAACCCGAGCAGCGAATCCGGCGTCAACCCGCCGTTCGGCCCCAGCGTCTGGTACGGGCAGTCCTGTTCAATCACGGGCTCGTCAATCCCGTCAACCAACACCAACTCCGTCAAGTGGTCCGGATGCGGGCGATCCTCACGGAACAGGTGCGACTTGTACCAAATCTTCGTGCCGGTAAACACCTGCTCGGTGGCCGTCGTCTGCCCCGTGCCGTGGTCAAAATGCAGCGGCGCGCCGGCCTTCGCCCCCTTGAAGTCCGCCGGCAGCTTGAACCGCGTGCGGTTCCCCGGTGTCAGGGGCAGTTCGAACTTGTGTCCCAGCCAGGGCGCCTTGTCGTACTGCGTCGAACGGTAGTTGTGCGGGATCAGGCCCTGCTTCGGCGACAGCGGCTCCCAGAAACAGGACTCGTGAATCGGCACGGGGATCTGTTCCTCGAGCCCTGTCGCCGGATTCATCTGCGGCACGGGCACCGTCACGGCCTCGTAGCCCATGACCGACCAGCCAAACCCCGCCGGAACCTCAATGTCAAAGAGCACCGAATCCATGAGCGCCAGCGCATCCACCCCGTCCGTCCCCAACTGCTCGTTGACAATCTCCTGGTGCGCCTGCAGCGCCGCCGACAACTTCACCGGCTGCCCCTGCGCATCCAGCAGCGGCACCGGCTGGCCCGTCATTGGGTCCGTCTGCCCACTCGGCAGCGGCTGCTCCATGAGCGGGGTCGGCTGCAACGTGACTTCCGGGCTCTGGTAGAACAGATCCGCCTTCTTGCGCTCCGCGTTCGTGAAGTCCCGGTTGGTGTTGACCGTGGAGCCGTACATGTCGGGGCTGTCGCCCGCCTGCGGGGCGTACGCCTTGAGATTGGCCTCCCACCAGCGCTCGTGCGACACGCGCACGGCCGTGGCGAGGTCAATCTGCTCTTTCCAGTAGCCCGGTGTCATGCCTGCGCCACGCGCGCCTGCACCGTCACGTCCCACGCGTGTCGGTCGATGGCGATATAGTCATAGATGGTCCGCGTGTCGCGGCCTTCCATGTGGGTCCCGATCTCGCGCACGTACGCGATCCACGCGCGCCCATCCGCCTCGAACACGTTCACTTTCCAGAGCTTCGGTGTCATCGTCGGCTCAGAATCCCCTGCTCTACCCGCGCCTGCTGCTTGATCCAGCCCAGACTCATCGGCCCCGGCGTGGGACCCTTGACCGATCGCGCGCCCCGGACCAACCGACTCATCGCCCCGTACCGCCACGCATCGACCCAGTGATCGTCCCCGCCCGTGTCAATGTCGTCCGGGTCCTTGTCGTCACTCACCTGCGCGGGCAGGGAGCGGAGCCCATAGGTACACGACACGTCCACGGTCAACCACGGGGTCCCATCGGGCGCCATCCGCAACAGCTCGTGACACCGCTGCCAGCCGTTCTTGCGGTCGTTGTCGCCCTTCAACATCGGTAGCCCAAACCGCATCAAGGTCTCGGCTATCGATTCGCCCTTGCCATGTCCCGTTTTTGCCCACATGCTTGGGTCTGCCGCGACGTACAGAATCTTTTTCAGACCCCAGTCCTTGTTGCGCTGCTTCCACCCGCGCGCCACGTCCTCGACGCTCGTGTGCTGGAACTTGTACTCCCGCGCGATGTGCCAATGGCCGTCTCCCACTGCCGCCCACCACAAAATCACCCCCGGCGCGTTGAAGCCCCAGTCCATCGAGCAGAGCCAGGTCGTGTCCCGCGGGATCTCAAGCTGTCTCACGCTAAGACGGCTTCAGCGACGTGCTGAGACGGCGTCCACTCCCCGAAGAACTGCCCCGCAAACACGTTCCAGTCCCCGTGCCGCAACTGCTCGTACCGCGTCTTGTTCAGGACCGCCAACGACCGCTCATAATCCGGCGGCAGATACGGGTTGTCATCCAAGCTCGCCGGCAGATACCCCCACTCGTCCGGGTCGTAGTCCTCACGCAGCGCCGGATACCGCTCGAGATCGGGACTCTTGTCAATGAAGAAGTCCCGCAGGAACCCCGCACTCGGCCCGCCCGGATTCGTCACCGGCAGAAACCGCGGCATCACCGTCGCCGGCACCTTCTTCCCGCCAGGCCCCCACACCTCGTCGTACACCTTCCGCGCCCGTGTGCTCAATTCCGCCAGCGGCGTCGTCCCGTCCGCCGTCACCGGATACAAACTCGCCTCGTCGCAGACAATGGCCCCGTACTCCATCCCGATATACCGCTGCAACGCTTCCGTCTCCGCCATGTGCCCGCAATGAATCAACGACTCGTCCGACCCCTTGCCAAACACCGCCATCCGATCCGTCGCCAGCCACCGCCCACCCAACTCCGGCACCTCATGCGCCATCTTGATCGTGTGGTTCCCCTGCAACTGGTCCCAGTTCTCTCTCAAGAGCAATGACTCGTGCCCAGGTACCGTCAGGCTGCGTGTATACAAGTAGGCCCGAGCCCCACGCGATTTGCCCGGCCCCGCCTGCCCGCCCCACAACAGGTACTTCTTGTGGCTCTCGTAAAACGGCACCTGACTGGGCAACGGCACATACACCGCCCGCTTCTTCTTGCCCGTCATCACCACCAGGCTGTGCGCAATCTGCAGGCTCCAACAACTCGGACATACCCAACACCGCAAGCCCTCAAACTCGCCAATCACCAACTTCGCCCGACACCAACTACACCCCACCTTGTGGTGCGCCGTCCCAGGCGGGTCGTCCTTCAGCCGCGCAAACCTTAGCCCCGTTCCATCCGCAGAAACCAGTTGAGCCTCCCCTAGCCCACGCTACCCACGGTAGGGTCCCCCGCGATTCCCGCGCCTGACTTGGCCTGCCCGGCCTGGTCTGGGCCTGTCTGCTGCTGCAGCTCGCCCTGTCGCTGGCCTTCGCTCTCTCTTCGTCCCAAGCTGCGTTACCCTTGTACTATCAACAACTTAGCTCAGTTAACATAATCCTACTTATCAGACTCAGTAGGGTTTTGCTGGGATAACTGCAGGGTTTCGCTTTGTACTAGTACTGGAGTAGGCGAAAGGCCTATGCCGATGTTGACCCGGCCAGCTCCTCCTACGATGACTGTCACGCTGCTCTGCTGCTCGTCGTGGAGCACAGACAGGCCCTTCAGTGTGGCTACATGGTCGGCAGCGCGGCCATTCTTGACAATGTTGCGAGCCATCTTGAGGGACTGGCCGCGGAGATATAGCTTGCTGAGGTCTGTGCTGTCCGTGAGGTCAGACAGCCAGGCACTGATGACAGGCTGTGTGCAGCCAAGGCGTTTGGCTATTTCTGTTTGGGGCAAGCCTTCGCCGTGGTACTTCAGCATCAAGCCAATGTCGGCCTGTGTCAATCTCTTGACAGGCTTTCTAGTGGTTTGTACGGGTAGATCGGCCGTCGCCGCAGTCGGCAATTATGGATACTCCCGTTGAGGTTGCAGGGTAGCCATTGGCCGCTCTTGCTGGCGCGATAGCGCTTGCGGCGTAACTCTATGAGCTGGTGACAGGCACCGCACACTTTGCGCGGGTAAACCGTCATGTTGCACTACCCTGTCAATATGATGGGGCTAGACTCATGATCTGTATCTACAAGATATGGTGCGATCTGAATTCGTTTCGCTGTGGGAGCGAAGCAATTCTGATTTGTGAGTGACAGGATGATTATCCTGTTGACACACTGATAACGTCTTGATACTCTCTGTTCATCGATTGGCAATCACGCCAGCCTTGAAAGGTTGAGAGCAGATGTCACAGACACTTCGCCCCGTTATCGGTCACTGGATGCGAGTTGAGCCCTTGAACCGTGCCGCATGGCCGGACTACCCCGCTGACGCCGCGCGCTATGGCAATCTGGCAGCCGTGGCCATGAACTTCTACATTCAGACGGGCAACACGGCTGAACTGCAAGCCGCGTACGTCTATGCGCGTGATGCAGCCCGCGCCGGCAACATCGCACTGTTCGCGGCCATGACCTACGCTGAATGCAAGGCCGAAACGGACAGCCTGCGCGATGACTCGTCAACCTTGGAGGTGTGTGATTCCGTCTTACATCATTCGCAATGCTGACCCCGAGCTGTGGCACGCGTTCCGCGCGCGTGCGGCCACGGAAGGCCACAGCCTGCGGTGGCTCATCTTGGAACTGGTCCGGCGCTACGTGGCCGCTGGACTGGATCAACGCGCTCCGTAGCCGTATAGCGCATGCTGCACTGGCGGCAGCGGCGGAATCGGCGGTAGCCCCCATGTGTCATCGGCTCACCGCTGATCACGTCGCTGTCCCAGTGGCCGCAGTGGGGGCATTGGGTTTTGGGCTGGCGCTGCTTAGTCCTCATCGACCTTGCGCTTGAGGATGTCTCTGATTTGTCGTACCGCGTCAGCAATCACTGCGATTGTGAACGCGCATACAGCCAACATTGCAAGAATACATAACAAAAACGTTGCAATCGCTTGTGTATCTGTCATCGTTGCCCCCATCTGGCCTCAAGTGCAGCCCAATCGGCCATCGTATCCAGCTCGCAGGTTTCGTCTGGGGGAATGATGATCGGGATCGACTCGGGTCCGTAGATGTTGCCATACCGTGTCACGGTGCGGCGCCAGAACGCGTACACCGTGCCATCTCGGATGTAGGTCGGCCCCATCTCTTGTCGCCTGGTGGGCATGGACGGATCATCAAGGCCCACGGTGGGACGTTCCGCGCGCCTGAGACGCATCCGACCCGCGTAGGGCTGGCAGATCACCTGCATGGCGCCATGATGCGTGGCTGGCAACTCGACAACGCTGACCACGCTCGTGGCTGGCATCTCGCGCGTCTCGCGCAAGCGCGCGATCGCCTGTTGCACATGGGCCACCGTGCGCAAGGGCTGCGTGGGCTGAAGCAAGATTATGATTTGATCGTCGGGACCAGGGATCTGCTCGAGCGCATGTTGCACAACCGCAATCATCGGCGTGTCGTCTTGCGCCAGTTCCTCGGGCCTGTGGAGATTGATGTCGGTGTGTCCGGCCCGGTACGTATCGGTAAACACAAACACATCCGATGACGTAACTACGGTCTCACAGCCAGCGTTCCGCGCGCATGTGCGGGCCAGCTCCACTAGCGTCTTGCCGCCCAGCTTGCGCCAGTTCTTACCCGGAATACCCTTAGACCCTGACCGGGCGGGAATCAATGCGAGCACTGACATTGGCTAACACCTCCGCAATGCGTGGCCCGGCATCCCCCGACCCGTACAGGGCACTGCTGGGATACCGGCCATGCTCCAATTGGGCCAGAATGGCCTGAAGTATCGTTCCGCGCGCATGTGGCGCGTCCATCACGTTCCGCGCCCGCTCTCGCCCGTACTGTCGCAACCCCACGTTGACCACGGGCACGCCAAGGTAGCTGCATTCTCGAATGCCGGCGCTACTGTTGCCCACCAGTACCGAGGCTTGCGTGAGCAGCTTCAGGAACCGATCGGGTGGCAGGTTCCGCACGGTGCGCAGGCCAGGCCGCCGCTCACGCCAAGCCCGGATAGCCTTACTGCTGCCTTCCATGCCCGCATCCTGACCAGGCCAGAACACCACGCACGGCAGCAGCAATTGAGCACAGGCCGCTAAGGTTTCGCCCATCTCGTATTCCGCGTCGGCGGCGGTGCGCGTGTCAGGATGCTGGAGCACTACGAGGAAGGGTTGGTCGAGGTTGATGTCTGGTCCGCTGCCACCAAGCTCTGTAGACGTAACCGGCTCCGCTCCCTGAGCTGTGCGAGCACTGTCGATGGAGGGGCAGCCGGTTCTGTGGATACGCTCGCTTCTGCCGGTAAGACTGTAGACACGGAAGGCGGCAAGCTCGGTCGCGGGGAAATGGTCATCGGCAAGGGCGGTAATGCTGTCTCGGATTTTGTCGTCGATGCTTCCGCTGCGCTCGCCCCCTTGCAGATGTGCGAGTCGGACGTGTTGATACGCGACAGCCTGGGCCGCCCCGAGTACCTCGTGGCGATCGGCGCATACAAGGGCCACGTCTGGCCGCAGACGACGCACCGCTGCTGCCAGGCCGATGACAAGGTGCCCCGTTTCGCTTGCGGCGCTCTCTCCAGTATCGGCTTCGAGGGTGGAATATACCCGGTCCGTAACCGCGTACCCTTGATGTTTGAGCGTTTCTTCGACGTTGCCATACCGCTCCACCAGTGCGCTCGCGCACGTCACAATCTGTAGCTCCACATCCGGCCGCGCCTTGAGCGCACGGCAGACCGGCTCGAGCTTGGCCCAGCTTGGTCGGGCTGTTAGGATGACCAGAACGCGCGTCACTGGTGATGTGGCTCTGGTCCGCCACAGCCAAGGTCACAGGCGAGCAACTGTGCGTCGGTCAAATCGTGCGGCCACTCACGCGAAACACTCATGCCGCAATCGCCGGGCGAATAGCTCAGCATCACGTAGTACCACTCCCACCACGCCCACTCACCGTGAATCCGCACGGGCCAGAAGGCGAATGCGCGTTTCCACAGCCGCTCATGCTTCGCGGGCCATCTCATGCGACCCACCCGACCAGTCCCGTCTTCCCGTCTGGATCAGGCACGCTGCCGTCTGGATTCGCCGGGAACACGTCAAACACGCTCGCAAATTGGCAATGACACAGTTCCTCAAACGTCACGTCGTCTAAGTCTGGTACCGTGATCTCCATTAAGCTGTCCACCTGTCTCTGAACACTTGCCCCACGCCTGTCCGCATGGTCTCCACATCATCCGCGAACTGGCGCAGCGCTCGAAAGTCTGCCGGCGTCTTTTCCCAGTCCCGCTCGCGCGTCAGGCCAGGCACCCGAAGATGGGCCTCAATCCAGGTCGCGCCAAGGCTGATCGCCTTGTAGCAGGCCGACAGGCCCACCACATGATCGGACCAGCCATCGAGCGACATGGCCCTGGTCACGCATTCGAGCGGGGTCGGGTAGAGCGGAATGGCTGTGAGATGGACCGCGCTCGCCGGCCAGACACCCGCCTGCTCGCCCCACGGCCAGGAAATGACCAGCGGCGCATTGTCGTACTCCCCCCACCATGCCGCGTGGGCCTCACTGCTCGCAATCTTGAGCCGGTCCACGCCGAGCGCGCGCAAGTCCCGCAGCGACACCGCATCAAACGGCGTGGCCCAGAACTCGAGCCCATTGGCCTTGGCGTACTTGCACAACGATGCAATGGCATCGACATGCAGCCGGGACTGGTCCAACCACTGCGCTTGGGGATCGCGCGGGTTCACGGCCCCATAGTGTTGAATCTTGACCGCATCACAGCACGCCTCGGCGGCTGCCGCAATCATCTGCAGCGCCACCTGCACGTCCCCGTGGTGCGCCGTCCCTAACTCTGCACACAATCGTGTCCGCATTACGTCTCCTGCCGCTGACCGAGGAGCATTTGCACGCAAGTCCGCTTCGCTGATACGCTGATTCGTCTCAGCCGCACGCCGTAACCGCTCCTCTAGCGGAGGGGTGTCGGGCCTGTCCGCTGGCTGGCGAGCACCACGCAAGGCCATCGCCGCATCTTGAAAACGCGGGTCGCCGGTCTTGGTGTGCCAGTCGAGCAGCCACAATTCCTGCTCGTTCCACGGCCTGTCCGCTGGGGGCGCAGGCTCCGCGGGCTTGCCTATGAACGCCTCCAGATGCGCGGCGGCATCGCGGATAATCTGCGCTTCCTCGTCGGTGAACTCGGGCTTTCCGCTGAGACAGGTCGTCTCAATCGTGACGAGGTTTTCACCATTCATGCACACGGTGACTGACCAGTGCGGGTTACTCATCGTGGATGCTCCATCGTCGTGGACAATGTGGCACGCGCTGCTCCTGACCGCTCACATCTCGCGCAGGGTGCATCGCCGTTGTTAATCCACACGTCGCCGTCCTCATCGACGCAGACGTGACCGGGACACCCGCAGATGAGCGCCTGTCCGTCGAAGAACTCGCCCGTCTCGTTGCTTTCCGCCCCGTCATCTCCACAACAGGAGCACTCCAGCGTGGTAGTCATCACTGCCCCTCCGGTACTCGGCGCTCGGGCTCGCCCAGATCATTCGACACATGGCGCCGACCGAACCTGTCTACTAGATACGAACCGTCTTGTTGCGGATAGACCATGTAGGGCTTGTGCTCATAGCAATACTCACCGCCGCCGGTTTGGACTCCGCACGCCTGACACTTCGCATCTGGCCGCTCGGGCTCGGCGGTGAGCAGGGAGAGGACGGCCGTAATGGCCTTCTGCCACCCCAACTCAAACGGCCCGCGTGGTCCGTCATACTCGTGGTCGCGTATCTGCGCCACCAGTGCCGCCCGATCCATGTCAGCCACCTTTCAGCATCTCAACAACCCACGCCAGCGCCCGCCCGTCCCGCACATGCTTGGGTGTGACCCTGATTACCTTCCAGCCCTGCACCAGCGCCGCGTTGTACTTCTCGCAGTCCTTCTCGATGCCGGTCCCGCGCGAGTGCCGGCCATTCACGAACCCGCCGCCGTCCACTTCCAGCGCCAAGCTCTTTTCGGGCCAGGCATAGTCAAAGCGCCAGCGGCGGCCGTTCGTGTCGAAGCGGTACTCCGTCACAGGCTCAGGCACGCGCGCCACCTTGAACTGCATGGGCAGGCTAATCTTCACAGCCGCGCCCGCAACGCGCGATCCACGACGCGGCGCCCCCACTGCCGGCAACAGCTCGCATACGACCGGCCCGCCTTGAACCGCACGCAAATACGCCACGCCGTGTCGCTCACAGTTCGCACTCCCATCGGATCTTTTCCTGCACTGGATGGTGTGTTTCCCTGACCCGCGCTGGCCGGGACCAGCTTCCTCCGCCAGCGATTCCTGCTCTGTGCCACCCGACTGCACGTAGGCTCGCGCCAGACTCCTCCGCGAGCGTGTAGGTCAAGACTTTCCGATAGCCCAATGCCTGCGCCGCGCGCTTCGATGCCCCATACAGAAACGAGCAGGCATTGCGAGTGCCGTCTGTCGCCACGCGAATCACTTCTGCCGTGGTCCCGTTGTCGAGCATCCGCGACACTGGCCGGCCCACCATCGCCACCCCAATCAGTTCGCCCTCGTGCCATGCGGCCAGCGCGAACCGTGCGCCCTGCGGCGGATCGTGGTGACGATGGTGCTCAGCCACAAAGCGGCCCGCCTCACGAATTGTGATCGGGCGCAACTCCACCTAGAACGACACTTCCGGAGAACTATGCCAGCGCAGCGCGCATCCCTGAAAACCAGGCGCCGGCACGCAATGCGTGATGCCGGCCACGTCTACCACGCGATGCGTCGTGGTGCCGATGTAGAGCCGTTGAGGTTTGTCGATACGGTAGATGCGCCCGCCGTAGTCGTACTCGCGCCAGAGTTCTGTTGATACGTCTTTTGCTTCCATCGTTTCTCCTTTGGTTTACTGTCGCTCATGCCGCCGCCCGTTTCCGCCGGTTGTCTTCCAGCACCCGCCGCGCGTTGTAGCCGCCCTGCCAGGCTGTTTTCAGCAGCTCCAACAGGTCATGCGCCGACATCGGCTTGCCCTGGACCCGCTGCAGAATCGCCCGGAATCTGGTGGACTGCAGCGTGTAGGAGTATTGCCGCCGCGCCATCGCGCCGCCCCGAACATGCACGTCTCGAGGCACGCAGGCCCGGCTGCACCAGCGGCAGGGGCGGTGCTCGCCTGTGCGTGTTACTCGGTAGGCGTGCTTCACGCGATTGGGGCAGCCGGCGCGCGCGCACATGGGTAACTCTGGCTTCATGATGCTGCTTTCCATTGCTTGTAATCTCCGCCTGACCGCTCGCGGTATTCCGCCCACGGAAACTTGCGCCGCAATGACTCGTCCTGCAGCGTCAATAGACCTGCCCGCGCCGCGTCAGGCTGAAGGCAGAACACCCATCGATCCTTGACCGCCTGCCGCCCGGTGCCCCAATCCCCGTTGCCGCTCGGTGGCTCCCTGAGCCGATGCCACGTCGGCGCCCAGAGCCAGTTGCACGCACGGTAGAGCGCGCCCGTGTGCCCGACTGACGGGTCCGAGTAGCTGACGACCGTGGTCACGCCTGGCCGCGTCTCGCGCAACCACTTGACCACCGCCCGCCACTGCTGCGATCCGCCATTCTTTTCGCCGTAAAGGCACCAGCGAACAAGTTCCAGCCATGTCTCCTGCGGGAGTCTGCGCGATGACGGATTCGCCAGCACGAGCACCCCGAACCGATCCCGATACGCCTCGCCCCGATTGATAGGGCCGAGGTAGTGCCGTTCTTCCAGTATTTGATTCACAGTCAAGGCATCGTCCTCCATTGGGAGAACACATTGCCGAGAACGTGTGACAGCCGAGGTCACTTACTCATCCTTTAGCTTCTGGAAGTCCCCCGGCTTGCGCCGCACGGGCACATACTGCGCCTCGCAGCGCCGCCGCCAGTCCTGCAACTGCGCGTCCTTCTCTGGGGATGGGGGCAGCTTGCAGATGGCCTCCAGCTCCCGCCACAAGTTGCGGCCGGTCTGGGTGATCTCTGGGCTCATGCCGGTTCCTCCCCGCGCACGATGTCCACCACTGAGAATGCCGCGGCTGGATAGTAGCGGCCCTTGTGTCGCAGCCCGCTCCGGATAATCCGGGCCGCTTTCCACTCCGCGTGCCACTTGGAGTCCGCATCCCCACCGTAGTAATCGTGATACCCCACCACCGTTAACGACAACACCTCGCCGCTGTGTAGCGTGCAGCGGACCTCGTAGGGGATGGTCATCTCGACATGCCACGCACGGCGGTTGGCCCGCTTGCGTTCCTGTCGCTGTGCCCACCACGTCCTCAGGCTCATGCCTCACCTCGCTCGGCGCGCTGCCGGTCGCGCTCATCCCTGGTCCCGCTCGTACACCACGCCTGCATGTGGCAGGGCGGCACATGCGGACAGACCCACTCCTGCCGTGCTGCTGGTGCGGGCTCGACGTAATCATCCCAGCGGCCCCCGCGAATCCACTTCGCCGGCGTCGTCCGATAGCCGAGCCGCCACTTCTCGGTCCGACTGTGCGCCGCCACCGCCTCGATGCACCGCTGCTCGAACGCGGCATTCGGACGAGGGCAGGCCTTGATCCACTCCCGCCGCGCGTCCAGTCTCGCCTCCCGCCAGTCCGGAGGCAAGGACTGCCACCAGCGGACGAAGTCCGGCCGGGTGTCCATCGACGGCTGACTGCCGTAGGGGAGGAGCTTCACGGCTACGCAACCGGCTCCCACGACGTCACTTCGACCATCTTCGTGACCTGTTGAACCTCCACACAGTCCACGTCCTTCTCGTACTCCCAGGGACGCTCGTCTTGTTGCTCAGTCGCACCGACCGAGTACGTCGTCTGATAGAACTTGCCGTCGATGTTCAGCACCGCACTGTGATGCACCGTCCAGCGGCCATGCCCAATGATCCTGTCCTCGACTGGCCCGTCTTCCAGCGCGTCAACCATCTTCTGTCGTGGAAACTTCATCGCTCACCTCTGTACTCCGAGACACACGTCCGGCCTTACTCCCGTGGTAAGGAAAGGGCAGCCCTTCCACGGCCTATGGCGGCTACTCCGTGACGGTAGCCCTTGGACTCTCTCACTCTTCCAGATGCTTATCGCATCCACCACATACGCGCAGGTCGCCTGCCGGTGAGCCGTTGCCTGCTTGCTTGAGAGCCCTTCCACAGGGAGTCGGTCTAGCCTGGAGCCTCTATGTCTCCAGTGCCCGTAACGTGTGACCGCAGAGTGTTCGTGCCATTTTCGGCAAGAATGGCAAACCTAGGACGAAACGCTTTGTGCTGGAGAAACGGTCTGGTAGGCTGTGTAGAGCCGACCTCGCTGTTGGTTCCAGCAGGCGGTGAGGCGGTTTGTGCAGGGCGTCCAAACACCTGCACAGACTGCCGCTATATTAGCCTGCCTCTGCCGCATCTGTCTAGTCTTTTCTCAGGCTTTCGCCTGCCTGTTCGCTATCTAGCCCGCAGCTCAGTCAGTTCGCGGTACGTGTCCCACTCCTCGGCAAACGCGGCCTTCAGCTTGGCCTGGTTCACGCTGTCGGCCACCTGCCACGCCTCCGCCAGCTTCTGGATGAAGCTGCCGCCGAGCATCGCCATCGTGTGGACAATCTGTTGGTCCGTCATGGCCCTAGAACCCGACGTCGCTGCTGTCAACCTCGTCATCAATCGGGGGCGCTGCGGGTACCGGCTTGGCGGCGGCGCCGTTCTGCTGCGGTGCACGGACCCGCACGCAGTCCACCGTCTTGCCGCCGAACTTGGTCTTGTCGGGGAACAGCACGATCGTGCAGCCGGCCCAGTCGTCCGTGTCCTCGCTGCCGGCAATCTCCGCGATGGAATCGGCGTTGGTCCGGTTCAGCACGAGGCCCTTGTCCTTGCCGGCGAAGCGCGCGACCAGCTTCTTTTCCTTGCCGTGGTCGCCGTTGATCTCCTCGTTGACAATGGCCTCGATGACCAGGCGGCAGGCTTTGCCCTGCAAGTCTTCCGTCTTGAGAAACGATCCGAATGCGGTCTTGTAGTTGGGCATGATTACTCCTGTCCTGTTTTGATTTTCACGATGTAGTGATACAGCAGCTTCAGCATCGTCGTGCTCTTGGTTTCCACCTTGCGCCAGTGCGGCTGGCCCATCGCGTCATTGCCTTCTCGCTGCTCCAGCGTGAACACGTCCTGCTCGCTCACGACGTCATGCACGATCCGGAACCCCATTTCGTCAACTAGCAGCGTTGGCATCAACGTCCTCGTCAGGCCGGCACTCGTCGCAGTCCTCATCCTGCTCGCCGCGGCAGCGATGGCAGAATGACCCCTCGCCGTGTGGTGTCATACGCGTGCTACAGCACGACATCTTGTTGCCGCACGAATCACAATCGTAGGGTCTCGGCATGGCTAGTCGGAGGAGTCGTAATCAGCCGAGTGCATCTGTAGCGTGCCGTCCGGCAGCACCTGATACCACTCGTGCCCCCACGGGGCCGTCTTGTCGTCAGGTACCTCCAGCTCCAGCCAGGCCGGCCGGTGATACGGCACGCACGACGGAAAGTTAAACAGGAACTCGACGTCCCGCTGGGCAAACTCTTCGAGCGTCTTGACCTTGGAGCGGCCAGACAGGTTGCCGGCATAGCCTTGTGGAATCTGGAGAATGGTCATCGCTGCTCCCGCTTGACGCCTGCGAGGTACGCCGCAATCACGCGCTCGCTGCCCAACTCGCTATCGGTGGGGCAGATGTGCAGCCAGCCATCCGGCAGCTCGTTCAGAAAGTCGATGTATTCCTGCCGCGCAAGGTGCAGGCCCATCTTGTGCCCGACTGGCAGGCCGTTGGCGTCGAGCCGGAGCGGCGGCAGCGTGGGCCAGCGGCTACCCACGGCGCACCGCGTCCATGTCGGTCGCCTGCTGCCGGGGCAGCTTCAGCCGGGCCTGCGTCCACCAGGTCAAGATGGTGTCGAAGCCGCGCCGCCGCAGCAGTTCGTCAAACGCGACCTGATCAATCGCGTACTGGGCCTCGGCTTTCGTGAGCAGTGTAGGTTCTGACATGATTAGCTCCCTGCGAGAAAGGACATGTTCGTCAGCCGCTTGCCCACTTCGCCGTCCTTCATCTTCAGTTCCACGGGGGCATCGTCCAGCACGATCACCGCCGCTGTCCGCTTCTGGTTCCCGCGATTGGTCTGCCGCCAGCCGGTTTCGTGTGCCTGCAAGACGCGCCCGGCGCGTTGCGCGAACGTGTCCAGCACTTGGTCGAGTGATTGCGCGTGTCCCCTGTCGTAAGACTTGTCCATCGCAGTCCTCCTGAGCAAACTGCGCGATCGGCTCCGGTGCGGTGTTCTGATGCTCATGTGAGCCCGCCCGGCAGCGGTATGCTGTGACGCCTTCAGTGCATCCAGCCGATCGCGCAGAACCGTTACAAGTCCATGCACATCGCCACGAGTAGCCCGTAAACGAGGCACGCGAGCGCCAGCAGCAGGGGCGACAGTCACTTCTCGCGCTCGGCCAGCATGGCGTCGGCGTATCTGTAAGCCAACGCGGGCACGTTACGCAGCGCATGATCCGCCGCACAGCCGTTGCCGTTTGCCGTGAGATATGCCGCGATCACTGACGGCAGCGCCTTGGCCGCGAAGTAATCGCGCAGGGACATGCCAGCGCGCAGTGTCTCGTTCTCCGCGGGGAACGCTGGACCGCCGTTGCTCTGTGCCATGTCAGAACCTGTTGACCTTGCCCGATTTGTACAGCCGGTTCAACAGCACCTCGCGGCGCCGGTCGCGCTCGATCTTCTGGTTCAGCGCCATCATCCAGTAGGCCAGCCCGATCAGGCTGAGGCAGCAGAGCGCTAGCAGCGGCGGGTTCACAGCAGCCACCACGCGCCATAGCCGACGAGCACCACATAGTCGATCGCCCGAGGACCACGGCAGGGACCGCCACTCCGGCAGTCCATGCCAAACCGCACCGCGATATATGCCGGAGCTAACAACGCGCCCGCTATGGCCAGCGCCAAGGTCACAGCAGCCACCACGCGCCATACCCGACGAGCGCCACCGCCAGGACCGCCAGGACCGTCAGCACGCCCGCCAGCATCTGGAGTGCGTGATCCGCCGACTCTTGCTCCGCCTGCATCGCCATCTGGAACTCCGTGGTGGTCATGACGCTTTCCGGCCTTTCTGGGGCTGAACCGTAGCAGTTGCCAGCCAGGACTGCGGCGGGATGCCGGTCGCGTCCTGAATCCGGACACTCAGCCGGAGTCCGGGTAGTTGGTTCCCCTTCAGCAGATTGCAGATATCCGCCCGCGTAATCTGTAGCAGTTCCGCGACTTGATACTGTTTCATGCCGCTCCGCACCACCCACGCGGCCAGTTGTGCTTGCCCCTTGTTCATCACGAGACGAGATTACCGCTGCGGACAATGGCTGTCAAGCGTTTTGTTGACCTGAGACAAATAAATTATCGCGGCGGGTAAGAAAGTGTGGCAGGATGGGTGCATGATGACTCCCGACGCGACCCTCGTGCAGAACATTCGCGCGTTGCTTGATGCTCGTCGCATTCAGGATCAGGCCCTCGCGCACTACTGCGGCCACCAATCGCCGTGGCTGTCGAAAATCCTCCGACATGGCCGTGGCGTGACCATCCATGACATCGGGAAGATTGCGGCCTTCTTCAACGTGTCCGTGTCGGACCTCTTCCGGCCGCAGCTCGCGATTGAGCTGTACGAGCGCCGGCGGGAGGACCGCCGCGCCAGTGACCGCCGCGCGGTGCAGCAGGACGCGATGAGGACCGGGTAAGCCTGTTCATTAATAAGGGACTTATATACATGACTCCCTCGCACGGTGAATCAGCCTCCATTCCGTTCCGCGCAACGGCATGGCGTGTAGCCGTGGCTGGTCAGCTCGGATTCACATTGCTCGTCATGTGGCGGTTCGCAATCGATACAGCCGGGACACCCTTCACCGACATATGCGCCGCCGTCCCAGTACGACACAAGACCAGTGCCGCCGCAGCGTTCCTCGCTCTCGCCCTTAGATCCGTCGTGTGTCAGATCCACGTCACTTCTCCTTCGCGCGTGTTTTCTCAAGGATGGTCTTTCGGCGCTTTCGCTGAACCGCTGGCTTGCTCCGCGCCTTTGGCCGGTACTTCAGGACGATGTCCGCAATGGCGTCCAGCGCCTTGGGGCTTTCCAGCGGTTCTATACCTTTGCCTTTGCACAAGAGCGCGCCCTCGGGTGTGGCGTGATCGTGTCCGTGCCTGCATCGCCGTTCTCGTCGGCTTGTCATCGGTCCTCCGATCTGGCGATGATGGCGTCCAGACTCTCAATGCCTCGGGCCAGCGTCATCTCGTGTTCGGTCAGCGTGGCCGAGTAGCCCTGTCCAGGTATCTGTCCAGCGTGCTTCTGGCATCCAACAAGGAGATCCCGTGCGGCTTTCAACGCGGCCAACAGCTCGTCGCGTTGCGCCTTCAGATCAAAGGCTTTGACGCCAAGACCTTGCGCAACTTCCTGCCACCAGTCACGGCTATCAGGAGTAGGCTTCTGTCGGTGCTCCGCAACGAGCTGGTGGAGCGGAGACCATTCCGCGACCTCGGTAAACGCCAATCGTTCAAGCTGTTCTGGTGTCGGCATCTAGTTACCCTCTGGTTTGGCGATCAGATCCGAGTAGGTCAGCCGCTTCTGCGCCATGCCGTCCACGAACGAATCGAGACGGGCCATCGTCGGCCGTTCCACGTTGCCGTCGTTCAACCGGAACGCGAACTCGTCCACGTAGCGGCCGGTGTGTTTCGGCGTGATGTGGTGATAGACGCCGATGATCCCGCGCTTCAGGACCGCGAAGGCGCTCTCCACACTGTTCGTGGTGACGTCCTTCCGGCGGTACTGGCGCAGCCCGTGGTTGATGGCATCGTGCCGGTAGAACAGCCCGTCAAGGTCCGCGTAGACTGGCGCTTCGTCGGTGTGCAGATGCGAGCCGAGTTCGATGTTGCTGTAGATGGCGTGCCGAATCGCCTCCGTGGTCGGATTCTCCATCGTCATCGCCTTCAGCCGTCCGCCGCGTTCGCGCATGCCGAGCACGGGCGTTTTGCCGACTGGCCCACGCCCGAGATTCAGCTTTTTGTCCTTGTGCTTGTTCCGCTCCTTGCCGCCGATGTACGTCTCGTCAATTTCCACGATGCCCTGAAGTTTCTTCAGGTCTTTGCCACAGGCTTCGCGCAGCCGGTGGAGCAGGAACCATGCCGACTTCTGCGTGACACCGATCTGCTTCGACAACTGCAACGAGCTGATGCCCTTGCGCGCCGTGACGAGCAGATACATCGCGTAGAGCCACTTGTGGAGCGGGATGTGGCTGCGCTCCATCACGGTGCCGGTGCGAACGGTGAAGTCCTCCGCGCACTGGTTGCAGCGGTAGTAGCCGCCCTTGCGAGACGTGATGCGCTCGCCCAGGCCGCACACCGGACAGACCGGGCCGTTGGGCCACAGACGGCTTTCGAGGTAGAGCCGAGCGGATTCCTTGTCGGGGAACCGTTCGAACAGGTCGAACGTGCTGATCGCGGACTTCGTCGGGTTGGCTTTCGGCATCGGCCTACGACCTCCCCAGGGAGACGACCTCGCCATACAGCCGCGTTCCCTTTGGTCCACGATACTCGGCTACGTGATACGTCGCGCCACGGCCGTTCGTCTTCCGCAGGAACAGAAAGCGAGTCTTACCATGCTGCCGCATAACCTTGGCCTGGAACGGCGAGACATCCTCGCGGCCCAACGCCTTGGTGATTTCGTAGGTCACGCCGTTGACGACAATCACGTTATCCATGAACAGGATTCTACACCCAATCGTCAAGGGAGTCAAGTATATAGTTCCCATTAATAATGAACAGCGGCTATGTCTGACTGTGGTCGAACATGGGTACGCCCGGCGCCACGACGAGCTGATTCGTGATGCGCGAGCAGTTGTTCAGCGCCCACAGGCCCAGGTTCGCGGTCGCCCCGACCTGTCCTGACAGCAGCACGTCCTGGCACCCGTCGAGCACATACCCGCCGAGGAAGGCGTGTGGCTGCGTGCGCCAGATGCGGTTGTTGGACAGGACGGCTTCGGTGCAGCCTTCTGCGAGGTAGACGCCCCACGCCTGTGCGTCTGGTTGCACGACGTAGAAGTCGCAATCCGTGACGTGGATGCCGGTCCATTTCGTGGCAAAGACACCCGCCCGCGTGGCGGGGATATGGACGTCACGCACCCACAGGTTGGGCGTCGGCCAGCCACCCGATCCAAACCCCTTGGCGCGCACGCCGACGTGGCAGTGCATCAGGAACCCGCCGGTGACGTGCAGCCCTTCGCCGTGGCCCTGCATGTCGTAGTCCTCGACCTGAATCGCGGTCTTCGTGCAGGTGATGCGCGGGTTGGTGATATGCACGTCCATGCTGCCGCACAGGTCGATCCCGACTTGCATCGTGGCGTGCTCGAGCTGCGCGTGGGTCTGCTCGTGCATGACGCCAGTGACGAACACGTTATTGAGCGTGGCGTTCCAGCAGTTCTTGAGCCGGATGCCGGTCGTGAACGGGCCTCGCACGGACACGTTGTCCAGCAGCACAGACGGCCAGATAACCGAGGGGCATTCAGGGAAGACGATCTCAATGCCGCAGTCCTGTGACGTGTGCGTTGCCACGATCATGTCACGGAGCACGATTGGCTCCCGAAAGCTGGGATCGCCTTCGATGCGAAGCGGTCCATAGTGGTTCTGCATCACCTCACCTCACGTACCGGCCGGCTAAACGTCGGTGCTCCCGCCGCAGGAGCAGCCAGTGCATCCAGACGGAGCCCGCCACGGTGAAGCAAACGTAGAACGGCGCGATGATCAGGAGGCTCACGCCCTCGGCCACCTTCGACACCGCCAGCGTCAGGCTCACGATCCAGACGCCATTGCTGAACGACGAGGCGATGGCGTTCTCACGGAGCCGATCCGAGTTACGGACACGCATGGTCCACGTCTGGCTGGCTTGCTGGAGCACCAGCAGCACCGCCCAGATCACCCAGCTCACTGGCTATCCAGCCAGATCAACATGCCCGTGTTGCAGCGGATGGCCGCCAGATGATCCTCGCTCCGGTCGCCGTCCGCGTAGCGCAGGGCATGTTCGATCAGGTGGTTGATGCGGTCGCGCCTGAAGGCGGGATCGGATGCGCCCTGCTGGTAGTTGTTCTCGCCATGTTTCCTGGCGCCCTCGGCCATGCGCACCGCTTCGCGCCGCTGAGCCTCGAGCGGGATCAGGTCATAGCGGGGCTTTTCTTCGCTGCTTTTGGCCCCGCTGGCAAACACTGCCGATGTCTCCATGCCGCTCCTGTGCGGTGAATAGCCGCCCGAATCTCCGCTTACTTCTTCCGTGCCAGCCGATAGGCTGCCACGGCCAGGCCCGCGACAATCGTGCCCTGCACGAGTGCCTGAAACGCCCACAGCAGCACGAGGCGCATGGCCTGGTCAGCCATGATCAGTGTTGGATCACCCTGCATTAGTCTCTCCTTCGACTCTTGTGCTTCTTGGCGATGCGGGTGTACTCAGTGTACACCTGTTGAATCTGTTCGTCTGACATGCGGCGCAGAATCCACGTCGTCGTACGCCGGACATACGCCTCGGACCAGTGCGGCGCGATGCGGTGCAGACACTCGTGGATGACGGTATCGACCGTCCCGATCGCTGGATTAATGCGGATCACATGTCCATCGGTCTCGCCGTGGACAAAGCAGTCCCGGTCTGCGATCCAGCCCTCGGTGATGCGGCCGGCGCCCAGCTCCGTCAGGACACGCACGAGTAACGCCGGGCGTTCCACCTTGCGACTCATGGCGTGTAGGATTCGACGTTGGCGGTCCCGCCAGACCACTTCTGCGGCGGCCCCAGATACCCCAGTTCCAGCAGCGTGCGCCGCATCTCGATATGCTGCTGCACGTCGCCCACGACCCGCTTCCGCGTCTCGGCCAGACCTTCCGGTCGCAGCCGGTTCGCGGCCCGCCACTTCGTCTGGGTCATCTGCACCTTGTCATGCTGGAGCTGCAACATGCCGGCAAGGCTTTCCTGCGACCCGCTGATGCCCTTGCGCCGGACCAGGTGCGTCTTGGTGTCCTGCACGAGCTTCGAGCGCAGTGTGGGCATCTGGTATTCCATCAGCGCCGCGTTGATCTGGGGCAAGTCGTGGCCGGTGATGTAGTGCCCCGTCACCATGTCGGCCTGGTTGTAGGCATCGACATATTGCCGCAACATGTCGATGGGATCGACTTCTCCCAGGAGCACACAGGTCACGTCGTCGGGCTGGTCGCACCACGCCCAGGCAATGGCGGTGATCTCGGCCGTGGTGAAGTCCGAGCCGAGATACGTCAGCGGGCGGTTCTCGATGTCGAAGTCCAACACCCGCAAGGGCCGGTGCTGCGCGACGAACCGCGTGTGCTCAATTCTCCGAACGTGTGGCGTTGTCTGCGGCGGTGTTGGGATCGGCGGCCTTACTTCCATCCTGAACTTGAGCAACATGTTCTACCTTGATGTCAAACGCCGATCCCGCCGGCATCCCCAGGACGGATTTGCCGCTCTTGTACGCCTCGATCTCTGGAAGCAGCACGTCCTCTTCCCAATCAATCCGCTCCAGGCCCTGCTTCAACCGAAACTCCGACCGCATATACAGCTTGATCTTGCGCTCCGCCCGTGAGTCCCTACTCAGTGACATGCTGCCTCTGTTTGAATGTCGCCAGCCGTTGCCTGACGATCTCCTGCGCTGCCCGCGCCGCGTCTGGCGTGGGGAAATACACTTTGCGTTGCCCGATCCGCACCGCTTTGGCATTGCTCCGCGCCACCTTGGCGCGGCCCTTGAGACTGATGAGGTATTTGCGCTTGGACGCGCGGCACTTGTCTGTGCGGCTATACCGCTGCCGTGCTGGCTTGCCGGATCGCCGGTAGATGCAGCGGGCGCACCAGTAGATGCGGATGCGGAGATTGCCCGGCGCGATCCGTCCACCGCAGGGGCACACCCTCATGGAATCGAGACGATCAAGGCCACCGCCACGATGGTAATGAGCAGCGTAAAGCCGGTCAGGATCAGGACGGCTTGCCAGAACTCCGCCGGGTCGGTCGGTCGCTCGTCTCTCATGGGTCCTCTCTGCGAATCCGTAAGCGCATCCGCGGCACCGACACCGACGTGTCCACGACGCCCAAGTCCAGTCCGTCGTTGCCCGCGTTGCGGTAGGTGCTGCCGGGAATGAGATGGCTGTCCCCGTCGAATTGCGCCGCATGGTCCTCTTCGGTCGGACGCCAGGTGACGGACGGATAGACGTACGCCTCGTTGCCGCCCGCCAGGACGTTGTGCGTCCAGGTGTAGGTTTCGGTCATCGCCTCGAGCGCCGACGTGCCGATGCTGCCACCGAACACGCCATATTCCCGGTGGTAGGCGAGGTTGTTGATGTAGGTCAGATTCGAGATCGCGAACAGCCCCGCCCGCAGCCCGTCGCCGCCGGTCGGGTCCACGTCCCCCAGGTAGAGCGTCATCAGGTTGCCGCCCTGGTTGATGGTGTTGTGCTGGATGGTGACGGTCCCGACTTCCCCACCCGCCTGCAGAAAGAAGCCCGTCCCACTCAGGTAGTTGTGCTGAATGGTGATGCGGGTGGCCTGTCCAGACGTGTGGCCGCTCGTGTTCTCGTACCCGAGGATGTTGATAATGCCCTCGGTGTTGCGCACCGTATTCCGTTCAAACAGCACATCTTCGACCACCGCCCATGGGGACCCGCCTTCGTCGTTGCGCGTGGTGAAGACGATGGCCGTCCCGCTCTGCCCGTCTGACCAGTTGTGTTCGAACAGGTTGTTCGTGATCGTGACCCGTTTCGCCTGTTTCAGTTCGAACAGGTTCTTGACGACTTTGCCCTCGCCCAGCCAACTGGTCTGCTTCGACATGTGGTTGCCGTCGACCAGGATGTCCTGCGGGATGTTGCCCACCGAGGAACTGTTCGCGCCGCCGAAGAGGATGTTGATGCTGGCGGCCTCAAGGTAGTTGTCGGTGACGGTGTAGGGGCCGGCGCCATCCCACGCGCAGAACGCCTGCGACTCGACGCCCAGCATCCAGATATTCGCGATGTGCGACCGCGTGAGCGTGATGTTGGTGCCGTTCGCTTGGATGCCGCGCTTCTGCCCCTCGACCCCGGCGACGATGAGGATGCGGTCCATGTAGATCGAATCCGACCCCGCCATGCGCAGGACCTCTCCGTTGCCTCCGGTCGTGGAGCCGAACTGCAACCCGTCGAGGCGCCAATTCGCGACCCCCGTGCCACCGATGAGTGGCGGGTCGGCATTGCCCGGCGCAATCAGCGGGAGCAGGGACGCATCGGCTACCGTGATCCGTCGATTGGGCAGCGTGGCTGACGAGCGAATCGTGATGGCCGCCCCGAACGACTTCACGGGTAGCGTAAAGTTCCCCGTGAACGTCGCGCCGGCCTCGACCACGATCTCATCGCCTGGGACGGCGGCATTCAGCGCCGCTTGGAGATCGCCCCCGGAGTTAACGGTAATAGTGGCGGCGGCGGTGGGAGACGCCCACGCCAAGGCAAGTACGAGAACGACCCCACGCATCTACTGAATCCCTCGAATCTCTGACACCGATGGCCCGGCCGGCGCCTGCGTGACCGTGACCGTGAACGTCGCGGAGAACACCGCTTCGCGCACGGCGTTGGTCCCCGCAATTTGAATCAGGCGCGTGCCCGGCGTGACGACCAACTGCGCGGAGTAGAGACGCTTGCCCTGCGCGTTGGCGGTGCCGCCGACCGTGACGTTGTTCAGGGCGCGCCGCACGTTGTCGACCATTGCCGTCCACGCCGTCACCGTCGTGGCGTTGCCATTGGTGTCGCGGCCATCCCAGCACCAGGTCAGCGTGCGCGTGCCCTCGACCACGGTGCCCGTCGTTGGGGGGACACCATCGCACGGATGCGTCTGCGCCACTGTGATCGCAAACGGCGTGGAGAAGGCGGACCAGGCACTGACCGCCGTGCCCGCGACGACGCGATACGCGGCCCTGAATCCGGTGCCTGCTGGCAGCGCCACGAACTGCGCCGCGATGGGAATGGCGCAGTCGCGCGTCGTGGGGTTCGCGGGATCGTCAACGCGGCCCTCATCCGGGTTCACGATCGGCAGCGTCTCGCTTTCCTTCGGCTGATTGCAGGCCAGTGACGCGAGCGGGTACGTCACGGGGGCCGCCAGCGGCGTGCCCGTCGCAGGGCTGGTGGCCGTTGCCGGGAAGGCGGCCACGGAAAACGCGGTGGCCTGCGCCACGAGCAGGAACGTCGTCAACATGCTATGTCCTCCACCAGCGCAGCACCGCGAACTTGATGCGCGCGAGTTTTTCTACCAGGTCGATCAGGGTCATGTCACTTCCCCAGCGGTTGCGCCGTGTTGACGCGGAGCCAGAGATTGAGCAGCGCCGACAGGGCCGACACGAACTTGGCTGCGGCGTTGGGCACAATCGTGCCCACTTCGGGCAGGGACAGCGCGAGCGCGGTAAACGTGATGACGTTGATCCAGATGACCTTTGACTGATACCAGGGTTTCTGTTCCATGACTAGCCCTCTGCGGCCAGCGTGCCGCGATACGTCTTGCCGAATGCTTGCAGCGTCACTGGCACCGCAGCCGGCGCCGTGCTGGGCGTGCCCTTCTCGAGCGCGGTGACTCTGGCCTCCAGCGCGGTCAGGCGCTTCTCGATGTCAGGCTCTGGCTTGGGGTCAGGGTCAGGCTTGGGCGCGTCCCCCGGTGCCAGCCAGACGGCCCCAGCGGACTGCGGATACTCCAGCGGCTGCCATGCCGGGTTGTTGGCCCCGCCGCCGTCTTGCAGCACGTCATAGAGCTGCGGCTGCTGGCCGGGGAAGTCATACGCCAGCACGTCGCCACTCGGGTCATTCGCGTTGCCGCGCTTGCCGTTCAGGCCCCAGGAGCCACCGAGCTTTTGCGCGACGAGGCGCACATACGGCAGCGGCGGCTGGTCAGGGCCGAATCCCGTCTCAGCGCGCACAGTCGCCAGCATGGCTTGCGCGCGGTCTTGTTCACTCTGCGGTACGTCAGGCATAGGTTTCGGGTCCGGTTTCGGGTCAGGTTGTGGAATGGGCGTCTCCAGCGGCAGGCTGGCAATCTCGCTCACGTCGAACCAGAGGAACACGGCCTTGTTCTCTGACCGCTTGATCAGGGCGACGGCACAGGCATTCGCGATTCGCGAATAACGAATATCGAAGCATCCGCCCGGCTCGAGCACGCGATGCGGGCCGAGAGCCAGGTCCCCGTCCCTGTCAATAACGTCTTCCTGCACGATGCACGCGGCCTCACCTTGGCCGATGGTCACGCCTGCGTAGTGGCTGAACTCCCAGAAGCCGGTCAGGCCCAGCGACTCCGCCAGCGGTGTGCTGCTGTTGATCGACTCATCGCCCGTGACAATCTGGCCCAGCTCGTCAACGTAGCGGAACCCTTGCGAGCCATCTTCCAGCTTCGCCAGGTGCAGTTGCCCGTCGCGCGTGTAGATGACCGGGTTGACGCCAAACGTGGCGCCGCGGTCCTGCCACTGCACGCCGTCCCATTCCCAGGCGGTGCCGCTGGACTGGCCCTGCGCCGCAATGCGCACGTCCAGACGTGGGTAGAGCAGCGCCTCACCGGGCAGCGGCAGCACGCCTGCCTGTGTATGGACTGCAGTCCATGTGGTCGCGACCCAGGCCCCACCGACCCGGCAGTCTGCCCCGATGGCGCCTAGCACCTCATGTCTCAGCATGGTAAAATCACCGTGGCAGATGCGGCGGGGATGCTGACCCGCACTGGTTAGCCTTGCTAACGTACCTGTCGGCAACGCAAGATGAGGCACGCGCCCGATCAGCCGGGTCAGAACCGGCCATCTGCCACCTCATTTCAGCAGCCCAGCCAACTGCATCCCCTCGGGACAGTAGAGCGTCACCGTCCAGCCACCACTGCTCCAGCGCACGGTCGATGTCACGCGGCACTGTTGATAAAGCATCGGCACATTCCACGTACTCGGCGTATGCGGCGTCTGCTGTGGCTTTGCGCAGGACAGCGTAGTGACTACGCAGAACAGCGCAATGCGCCTCATTGCCAGAACCCCGTCCGCCATTGTTCCGCCAGCCGCAGCGCCCGATCCCCGACCTGTTCCGCCCAGAGCGATTGCAGCATCTGGATCGGCACCGCCTCGTCCTGGCGGGCCTCCATCAGCTTCAGCGTGTTCGGGAACTTGAGCACCCGCTTGATGCCCATGTTGAACACCATGTTGACGAGCACCGCTTGCCGCACCACATCCAGCGTGTCAAACCACGGGAAGTTCGCCCTGCAGTCCAGTTCCGCCCCGTCGATGTCGTGGTCCAGCAGGGTAATCGCTTCCGTATGGGTAATCCCGCGATCCGTCAGGTTCCGCCCCACCCCAATCGTGAGCTTGCCCACCGTGTCCGTGTAGGGCTTGAGCCGCATCCCCTCGTCCCGAATCAGTTGCTCCACGAGGCGGTCGCGGTTCATGCCTGATCCGTCGAGCGCGCCCCATACGACCGACGCACCAGCGTCTTGACATCGCCCTTAATCTCAGAGATGTCATTCGCCAGATCGTTCGTGCGTTGCTCGGCCTTGTCGATGCGGCCTTCCAGGCGCACGAGCCAGACCACGCACCCGATAGACCCACCCGCGATTGCCAGTGCCAACCCAGGCTCAATCGTCATCGCTGCTCCACGCTACTCTTGCTGACCCATGAGGTGGGCGATGAGAGCTGCCCGTAACAGTTCCGGATTGATGGCCGCGCCCGTCGCGCGCACGGGCACAGACCCCAGCGCCATCGGGATCTGCGGCCACGTCCGCCCAAGCGCCACGCCTGCGCCGATAGCACCAGCCGCCGGAATGCCCATCGACGACGCGCCAGCGCCCGCCAACGCCGCACTCATCGGGATCGTCTTCGACCGCTCCCCGATGTCCTGCCACATCCTGCCCACCAATGCCATCTGTCGCGCGGTGTCGTCTAACGGCGCGATCTCTGGCAAGGCGTGGCGCAGTTCATGACGCGCGTTATCGGCCATCTCCACCCGGCCTCGATCCGTCACGCTTCGTACTTGACCGTGACGTTCTTCGGCGCGATACGAGGCGTCATTGTCTCGATCCAGTCGGCGCCTACGACGCAGCAGCTCGCCCGTGCCAATGTTTTGCGGCAGCGTGGCAACGGTCTCCGCCTCAAGCCTCGCCAGCTCGTCGAGTGGCCGCACGTTCGGGGTCGTATCGACGGCCTCTTGCAACGTCCTTGGAAAATCAGCGACGGCCGTTCTCGGCACGGTGGCACCCGCGGCCTCGGCTTCGTCGGCCATCCGCGTGACTTGATCGGCTGCGGCATGGGATCGTCGCTGGGCCTGCCCCCGCGTGAGCGTGGTGGTTCTCAGCGCCGCACGCTCCAGTTCTAGAGGGGCGCGCGTCTGACGAATAAGGCTTCTCGGCGGCGTCGTGAACGGTCGCATAGCCGCCGCCGTGCCGTATTCGGTGGCTGTGGCGATCGGTCTGGTAATCGCGTTCGGCCTGAGAACGCCCGTCAGCAGCCCGGCGGTTTTCCCAAGCCCGCCAGCGATGTCTCCGGTCGCGCCGATTTCTTCCCCGATGTTGGCGGCAGCCGGGCCAAGAATGGGGAGCAAGGCGGCGGCGCCGTGGCCCAAGGCTTCGCTATAGCGGCCCTGCGCCACGTTCTCGAACGCCTTCTGCGCCTGCCCGACGTGGCTCTCGTAGATGTTTTTGGCGGTGTCGATGGGATGGCTGACGGCATCGACCGCGCCCTTGACCATGCTCGCCGGGTTCAACATCTCCCATGCGCCGCCCGCAAACCGTGCGGCGGCGCCGCTCTTGGGCTCTGGCGTCTCCGTCTTGGCAGCGGCACCGGCATTCGGATCGGTCGACAGGTAGCCACTGGACGCCTGTCCAGCATTCGGATCGGTGGAAAGATACTGTGGCTGTTGCGGCATGGCCTACCTCTGCACCGGCAACCAGCCCTTGCCGTCCCACCGACCCGGCTTGCCGCCGATCATTCGTTCCTCGCCCACCTTCGGGCCTGCACCCGTGTCGCGGATGGGCACCTTGACCGCACCGCCAGAGAATTGCGCCTTCGCAGTTTCCCAGCGGTCAAGGACAGCCGTCACCTTCATCAGTTCGGCCTTGACCTGTTCCGGCGTCTGCGCCTGGTCGAGTGCGGCCAGCGACGATTGCAAGAACCCGATTTCCTTGTCCGACACCTGTCCGAGTGCGCCGCCGGTCTTGCTGGCTTGTCGCATTTCCGTGATTTCATTGAACCCGACGTTCGCCTTCAACGAGTCGAGCTTGGCCTTGTAGTTCAGCGCGTCCGACGTGGGGACACCCTTCAAGAGACTGCCCCAGCCGGTCGTCTTGTTGTTCGTGAGGGGCAACAACTCGTCCACCGCGTCCCGCATCCGTTGGCCGCGTTCCGCGCCATAGAGGTCCGCAAACTCGCCGGACTGCGCAGGACCGCCAGCACTGCCCTCCTGCCGCATCCCGAGCGTCCGGCGCTGCTCTGCGCCTTCGGCGGCTGTCTCGCCAATGCGATAGCCGTGCAGCGTCTTGTCGCGGCCCGTGGTGAATGTCCGATCGGCCTCTTCGGCGGCAGGCTTGCGCAGCAATTCGCCCGTGATGGCGCCCGTATGCGCCACGTCGGCTTCGCGTTGCGGCCCGTGTGCGTCGAATTGCCTGACCTTCTCACCGAGTTCGGCTTGGTCGTGATCCGCGCGTCGACCACCCAAGGCCAGGTTGCCCTTGCCCAACTCGTAGTCCTGTGCGTTGCCTGCTTCCTGAATGTCCAGCCCACGGCCACGCAAGCCCATCTCCTGCTGGGCAATGCCCTGCCGGTCCATGTGCTCCCGCTGCGACTGCTTGAACTGTGCCTCCAGAAACAACCGCTGCAGCACCTGCTGCAACCCTTCGGCGGCGCCCGATCCCATGCTCATGTCAGAACCTCACGTTCCGCTGATTCTGCGTGACGCCGTAGGGCTGGCCCGGCAGCGCCGAGTACGTGGCGGGTTCCTCGTTCTGTTGCAGTGACTTCCCGACCCCGCCCGCGAGTGACGAGAGTAGGCTCGCCCAGTCCAGACCCTTTTCAAGCCCACCCGCGCCTGCTGGCGGCGTGATCTGCGGTCCCTTGAGAATGTCCCCGCCCGTGAACGTGTCGCCCTGCATGAGTGCCTGCAGCGCCTGCTTGCTCAACTCCGCCATGCCCTGCCGCCCCGTGGCGCCCATCGCGGACGGGCGGAGCCCACCACTCACCTTGGCGGTCTGGATGCCTGGCACGTCAATCGACACGTCCTGCAGGTTGGCGAGCAAGTCTGCCAGAGCCGCTTGCTTGCCCCGTCCGGCCCGCGCGTCCTCGCTGAACATCTTGCGCTGGAGATCGAGTTGCCCCGCCTGGTTCTGCGCGGCCTGCTCGGTCTGGTATTTGGCGATCTGGGAGTTGTTGAACTGCCCTTGCTGGCTGTTCTGGACCTGACGGCTCTCTTCCTTGCCTTTGGAGGCGCCGCCGAAGATCGAGCCCAGCGCCGGGGCGACCGCGCCGAGCAGCGCTCCCCAGAACTGATCGTCGTGCCCCACGAGCATGTCGTTCTGCTGACCGAAGATCGCCATCACAAGCCTCCCAAGAGCGCGAGCAGCGCCTGTTGATTCAGGTTGGCCTGGCTGATGCCGATATTGGCGCCAAGCTGCTGCCCGAACTGTTCGCCGCCCTGGAGCAGTCCCGCATAGCCCAGCCCGAGGTTGCCCTGCCCGAGACTGTTGCGAATGTCCAGTTCCCGGTTGCCAAGCTGCGTCTGCGCGCCGAGTCCTTCCCGGCGCAACACGGCATCCAGATCTATCCCATATCGCTGGAGGTCCTGCGCCTGCTGGGTGGTGAGCATGTTCCCACCGAGTGCCAATGCATTCGTGAGATCGCCCTGCTGCTGCTGGTGCAGCCCGAACAGCGCATTGCCTTCAAACGCGCCCTGTCTGCCGGCAGACTCGCCAATGGCCTGCCGCAGCCCAACTTCCTGCGCGCCGCTCTGTCCAGTCGCCGCGCCACGCTCGGCCAGCGCCTCTTGTGTCCGCGACAGTCCCCGCTGTTCCGCGTTGCGGTTCGCGGAGATGATGCCCTTGATGGCCGGGTTCTGGCTGGTGATGTCCTGCGGCGCGAGGCGGTTCACCAGCGCCTGCTGGAACGCACCGGCCACAGTCGTCGGTGCGCCCTGCGGCGTCTGTGCGCCAGCGACCGCGGTGCCGCCCAAGACGCCGGCCTGCGTCGTCGGTTGTCCGGCTGCGCCCGGCGCCCCGCCTCCAGCGCCACCCGTTGGGTTTGTCGGTCCCATCGCTTGTTGGTACAGCGGATGATTGCGATCCACGACCTGACCGTTGGCGAGCTTGACCAGGTTGTTGCCCATGTCGGTGCTGCCAGCCGGATCGGCCGGAGCAGCCGCCGCTGGCTGCAGGCCGGGAGACTGCGGCGCCATCTCAGTGTTGAGGTCGTGCCTCAACTGTTGTTGGTCAAAACTGCTGCGAACTGGAGTGCTCAATGCCGATGCCCGCTTCTGGGCGTCAAGCTGTCCGTTGTCGATCACTGCTGTCCTCCGAGTTGCGCGAGTAGCGCGGCCAGGTACTTCGAGGGTTCGCTATACTGCTCCACCCCCTGCGCGATCTGTGACTGTCCGTCCCCTTGTAGCAGTCCCGGTATGGATGCCATAGATGGCATACCCGTCGATGGGGCCGCCGCCGCGCCGCCACCGGCCTCGCCCCACTGCCAGCCCTTCCCGCCTTCGCCCATCGCGCGGATCACGTCGAACTGGCCGATGCCCTTGAAGTCGTCATGCAACTGGCCGCCGACGTTCAGCACGTCGCCCTTGTTGCCGCCGAACGACGCCTCCTTGAAGTAGCCCGACTCGTCGCCTTGCAGCCGCCGCAACAGCTCGTCGCGGTCGTTGACGCCCAGGCCCTGCGCGTGCTTCGCAAACACGTACTTGGGGCTGGTATGGCCCGAACCCATCTTGCCGGCGTCGAAGCCTTCCAGGCCCAGCGCCGGACCCTTGGCCGCATACGGTGCAGGCTGACCGGGCGGCGGCTCAATCGTGCCGGGATCGAGCGGCGGGGCAAACCCCGTCTTCGGCTTCGCCGGGTCCATCTGCTCCATCAACGAGTCGAGATACGCCATGTCTGCTCCCTTACCGTTACAATCCCTGCACGCGCCAGCGCGCCGTGGTCGCGTCGTACCACAGGTCCACGCTGTCATTCGGGCTGAGGGTCACGTTCGCGGCGCCAGGACACGCGAATTGCATCGCCGCCGTCGAACTCCCAGACGCATGGACCAGCACCACGTCAAACGCGCCCACGTTCCAGATCGTCAACACGTTGCCGTTGGTCACGTTCGTCAGGCCGGTAATGTTCCGTGAGGCGTCCGTCGATACGCGCAGAATCCGTGCCGTGAGAATGTCCGTTGGGGCGTAGTCGTTCTGGTCGCCGGTGATCTGCGTGGGCGTGATCACGCCTGACAGCACCTCGCTCCCCTGGAGCGTCCACGTCCCGGTCAGTTTGTGGTTGATGCTGTAGATCGCCGCGAGCCGCTTCCCGCTGGCGTCCTCGCCCACTTGAATCCCGCGCAGGGCCGTGAACGTGGAGTTGAGCGCCAGGATCACGTTGGTCGTGTCGTCCACCAGCCGCAGCGCCGGCACCGTCCCTGACCGCGTGACGTAGAACAGCACCATCTCCGTGCCCGACACGCCAGGCGACTGCGCGGGACGCACGCCCCACACCCACTCGCCCATGCGAATCCCACCCACATCCCCGTTCGGAGACGTCCCGGTCGTGACTTCCCCGATCTCGACCTGGTTGGCGCTATCCCCCGACTGCGCGATGACATCGCCGGTAAACGTGCCGTCGCCCTCTGTCGTCACATCGCCCGTCACCGTCACCGAGTCCGCCGTGACCGCGCCGTGCGTGCCGTCGTCGTGGTGCTCCACCGCCCAGAGCGCATTGATGCGCGTCAGCACGAAGTCCAGCGCGTTGTTCAGGAACGGGACGCTGGTCAGTTCCGAGCGGCGCGGGTTCTGGAGATTCATCGCCCTTCCGCCGGTTCATACGTCGCCACGAACGCATCAAGCGTCCCGAACCCCGGATCGGTCGCGCCGCCGTCGCCAATCCGGAACCGCACCGTGCCGAGGCTCCCGAGCTGCAGCCCTTCCACCTTGCGCTGCACATGCGTCTCGGAGAACTCCGGGGCCAGGCTCACCAGATGCTGGTCGCTCGTCTCCCGCCCGAAGTCTGTTCGCGCCGACACCGTGACC
>Ga0137452_1000049_pt1 | contig 44928 bp, 62 predicted proteins | sample EasRivERMGT513_2_FD_102312 | JGI IMG/M metagenome (GOLD analysis project Ga0137452, IMG submission 102312) | Soil microbial communities from meander-bound floodplain in the East River, Colorado, USA - East River MetaG ERMGT513_2 | ecosystem: Environmental > Terrestrial > Soil > Floodplain ...
CCGTTCTCGTACGCTTCACGCAGGCCCGTCGTGAGGTAATCCGCCGGGTACTTCTTGGTCCATCCCTTGACGCTCGCGAATGCGAGCGTCAAGGCGGCCCAGGCGGCCCTGGCGGCCCAGGCGGCCCAGGCGGCCCAGGCGGCCCAGGCGTCCCAGGCGTCCCAGGCGGCCCAGGCGGCCCAGGCGTCCCAGGCGGCCCTGGCGGCCGCCTCCCGTTGGTCGGCGGTCACGGTGCCGTTCGCCTCAGCGTTCAACGCTGTCGCGACCACGTCGATGTAGCCACGAATCTCCTCGTCGTCCGTCGCGAGTCGGACCCCGAATTCCTCATGCGCAAGTCCGAACCACAGGATGCGCGCGAGGACACGGTCGTCGATGACGGCGCCGACGGGGATCGCCTCCGCGAAGCGACGCGGCCAGGTGCGGCTCAACGCGTCAGGGAGTTGCTCGAAGACGTGATCCTCGAGGTAGGCCAGCCATATCGGCAGCCCGAGCTCCGCCTCGTAGCGCGCGTGATCGCCCGTGCGCCAATCGTCGTCAGCCGTGCGCCCCTGCAACACGTTCAACGAGTGCAGCGAACACCCGACCGCGCAGCCCTTGAACTGCGCGCCAACCATCTCACCGTAGGTGCCTTTAAGGAGGGCGTCCTGTTCCTCGTGCCAGGTGATTTGCGCAAGGAAGTCGCGCTTGAGATCCGGGTTCGCGAGATACGTCAGCATCACAATCCTTTCGTTACCAGAAGGCCGCGTAGCTGGCGGCAATCCACACGCTCACCCGCAGATTTTTTGTTTTCACACTTTGCCGCCGCGCTCGGGCGTACGGCACGGGCTGTACGACCAAGCCCCGGTTGACGAGATCGTTTCGACGGGCCGAACAGATGTGCGCCTGCCAGCCGAGCGCCTTCTCCACTTCCGCATCAGTGACGCCGAGGGCGCCGCGCGATTCGATGAAACGCAACAGCACCGCACAGTCGTCGGCGGCCGTCCGCTCGGCGAACACGGCGGCCTCGTAGGAGGACTGCGCCGCCGCCGGCGTGGTCCCTCCCCAAGCGAGGCCGAGTTGCCGCGTTCGTCCGTGCATCAGAACGGGCTGCCCGATCCGTCGTCCCGACTGTGGTGCTCGGTCTTATGGAACTCGCTGCCGACGTAGCCCTCGCTGGCCAGGCTCGCCTCTTCCCGCCGACCCTTCGGCAAGCACGTCCGGCAGTACGCAAACTTCTCGATCACGTGCCCTCCCTCCAGCACCCGCGGCGGGGACAGGAAGGGGCGCTCGCAGGACGTGCACACGGCGCGGACCTGGCCGTCGTCGTGCCCGAGCACCGGCATGAAGTCCGACGCGCGGCCCCAGATCTTCCCAGCGCGTTTGTCCGGCCCCTCGGTCAGCACCACACCCCAGAACCGTTCGCCGGTCTGCCGATTCGTGTGGCGCCGGGCGAATCCCTGGTTGCCGCGCTGGTCGACGACGCGGTCGCCTTCCACGAAGCGCTCGACGGCGTCGACGTCACGCGGCACGGCGCCCCCTCCGTTCTTTTCGAATGGGAACTATATACTTGACTCCCGCGCATAACAATTCACCTCGTCAGGTCGCGCAAGGTGCCCAGCTCGTGGAGCAAGGACCGCACGGCGGCCCCTGCCCACATAGCCAACTGTCGCGCCTTCTCCGGCGTCAGGTCCGGATCGCGGCTCCAGTCATCCGTGAGCCGCTGAACGATAGCAGCGCGCACGTCATCGCCGATGTCATGCCGCCCGTCCCCCTTCGGCACTGGCACGGGTTCCCAGCGGTCCATGTCACTTCTCCTTGGCTTGCTGCTTTTGCAGAATGGTCCGTCGGCGCTTACGCTGGCGCGCTGGTTCGCTTTTGGCCTTCGGACGGTAACGCAGCACAGTGTCTGCAATGGCGTCCAGCGCCTGCTGTTCCTTGGGTTTCATCTTCCCTCCGCGTTGGTGATGATCGCGTCGAGATCGCCTACAGCCTGCGCCAGCTTGTGCTCGGCGTCGGTCATTCGCGTCGAATAGCCTCCCTGCTCTGGCAAATATCCGGCCGTCTTCTGATAGCTCACCACCACATCACGAGACGCCTTCAGCGCAGCCAGCAGCTCGTCGCGCTGCGCCTTCAGATCGAAAGCCCTGACGCCAAGGCCTTGCGCCACCTCCTGCCACCAGTCACGGCTGTCAGGAACAGGCTTCTGTCGGTGCGCCGTAACGAGCTGCTGGAGCGTAGACCCTTCCAGCTCGGTAAAGGCCAATCTCTCAAGCTGTTCTGGTGTCGGCATTCAGTTACCCTCCGGGACTGCAATCAAGTCCTTGTAAGTGAGACGCTTTTGCGCCATACCGTCGATGAACGAATCGAGCCGGTCCAGCGTCGGCCTAGCCACGTTCCCGTCGTTCAGGCGGAACGCGAACTCATCGACGTAGCGGCCGGTGTGCTTCGGCGTGATGTGGTGGTAGACGCCGATGATCCCGCGCTTCAGGACCGCGAAGGCGCTCTCGACACTGTTCGTGGTGACATCCTTCCGGCGGTACTGGCGCAGGCCGTGGTTGATGGAGTCGTGCCGGTAGAACAGGCCGTCAAGGTCCGCGTAGACCGGCGCTTCGTCCGTGTGCAGATGCGAGCCGAGTTCGATGTTGCTGTAGATGGCGTGCCGGATCGCCTCCGTCGTCGGGTTCTCCATCGTCAGCGCCTTCAGCCGTCCGCCGCGCTCACGCATCCCAAGAACAGGCGTCTTACCGACTGGCCCGCGTCCGAGGTTCAGCTTCTTGTTCTTGTGTTTGTTCCGTTCCTTGCCGCCGATGTACGTCTCATCGATTTCGATGATGCCCTGGAGCTTGCCAAGGTCCTTCCCGCACGCCTCCCGGAGCCGGTGCAGCAGGAACCACGCCGACTTCTGGGTAACACCGATCTGCTTGGAGAGCTGAAGGCTGGAGATACCCTTGCGGGCGGTGACGAGCAGGTACATCGCGTACAGCCACTTGTGCAACGGGATGTGGCTGCGCTCCATGACCGTGCCCGTGCGAACCGTGAAGTCCTCGGCGCACTGGTTACAGCGGTAGTAGCCGCCGCCCCGCTCCGTGATGCGCTCGCCAAGGCCGCAGACCGGGCACGCCGGGCCGTTCGGCCAGAGCCGACCTTCAAAGTAGATTCGCGCCGAGTCGACATCAGGAAACCGCTCAAACAGATCGAATGTGCTGATTACCGATTTCGTCGGGTTGGCTTTTGGCATGTCAGAGCACCTGATGACAGCGACCGCAATACTTCCAGCCGTCCACGTCGTAGGGTGTGTCATCGTCCTCTCCGTGCAGATAGCCGCCTTCCGGATTGTCGTGCGGTTTCTTCTGGCACGTGCGGCCGTGGACGATGGCGCCGGCCTGCATCTTCATGGCTTCAGAGACGCCAATACCGTGTCTGCGCTGTAGCGATTGAAGCGATTCGGTCATCGCGCCAACCTCGCGGCGCGGCGGATGTGCGCAAATCCGTCAGCCTGTTCCCGCTTGGCGCGGTCGTAACCCGCAGCCAGTTGCAGGAGCGAACCAGCAGCCATCCATACCGGCTCACCCGCGTTGAACCACGATACGAGCTTGCCGTGGGCGGACTCTACGCCAGCCACGGACGCGCCGTGACGGATGGCCGTCAGTTCAACGGAGTGCAGCCAGATGTGCATGGGCATGGTGGCCTTGGTGCCGTTCCCGGAGCCGTCAACGCAGGAAGCAGAAGTGATAATCATGAACAGAATTCTACACCTACCAGTCAAGGGAGTCAAGTATATAGTTCCCTTTCGAATGCGTTCCGCTGCCTGTTTCCAGTTCTTGTCCGGGGGTGGGACGATGATCTCGAGCTCCGCCGGCGCCCAATCCAGCATCCAGGAGATCAGCTCGCTCATTTCCTCGACGGTGAACCCCTTGATCGTCGTCACGCTGGGAATCTGGTGGCCACCGGGACCGGTGATGTAGCCGTACTTCTCGCCGAGCATGGCCAGGTCCGCTTGCTTCTCGGTCATCCCGCAGTGTTCAGCGACGAGCACGCAGGGGACAGCCTTCCAGTACTTCACCTGCTCCCAGGTCTTCGAGCGATGCGCCCGCTCTTCCTCAATCGTGACGATGACCGCGGTGCCGACCCCGAGCGCATTGACGAAGCGCATGTACGTCGCCTGACTGTCGAACTTCAGGCGGTGACGATGCCCCTCGTCGACGATGGTGGCCGCGAGCGAGAGCGAGGTCAGCGGTTCCATCGCTACCGCGTCGAGGCCGCGATCTTCTCGGGGTAGACTTCGACGCCCGCGATCCGGGCACCGCCCTTCAACGCGCGGACGACGCCGCCGATCTTGATCTCGTCGACTTTCTTGTATTGGTCAGGGACCTTACTGGAGTCCACGATGCGGAACTTCCAGACTTCCCGGAAGCTGACGCCGCTCACCTTTGGTGTGCTCTTCGCCACGACGACGGTGGGGGTCTGGATAGGCGCAGCGAACATCTCCTCGGCTTCGGCTCGAAGCAGCTCGTCATCGGTCTCTGCCGCCTGGAGCTCGAGCGCGGCGGCCTCCTCCAACCGCCGCTGCTCTTCCTGGCGCCGGGCCTCATCGCGCAGACGCTGTTCTTCGGCGCGGCGGATCCGCTCCTGCGCGTCGTCGTAGGCCACCAGCGCGCGCTTGAGGATGGTCTCGGCTTCAGAGAGCGGCGCCTCGGCGTCCTGTTTCTCCTTGCAGAGCGCGCGGTGTGCGTCGAAGGCGCGTTTAATGTGGGGGTCGAAGGTCTCGCCGATCTTCTGCCGCAGGGCCTTGATCCCCTTCAGCAGCTCGGCGGCCGCGGTATACGTGACGCCGTCGGTGACGAGCGTCGCGCGCGCGCGGTCCGGCCAGGCGAGGGCCTCAGACTTCACGCCGTCGGCGTTCATGGGCTCGATCGTCGTCGGGGTCATCGCAACCTCTTGGCTTGCACGACCGTGATCGCGGCCTGGGCGATCTGCCAGTCGATGCGCTCTTTGAACGGTTTGGGCTGATAGGTCCCGTCCGCGGCGAGATAGACGACCACTCGGTCGACCAGCCCGGAGACGAAGCCGTTGACGCGGGCGAGGTGCTCGTACCACGCCGACTGATAGCGGTGCCACGGCTCGTAACTGCCGGTCTTCCAGTCGACGAGCGTGTCGCGCGTGCCGATCTTCCCGATGACGTCCGGCTTCCCGGCGATGCCGCGGACCAGGCACCCGAGTGGGAGCTCGACATGGAGCACGGACAGGTTGACGTCGCGCACGTAGGCGCGGGCGGCGTCGAGATACCCGCCGAGGTCCGGGTCGATCGTGGTGTCGTCGAGATCGCCATCGAGGTCCATGTGGACCATCTCGTGCACGTAGGTGCCACGCAGCCTGGCCTCTTCGGTGTAATGGCTGGCGTCGATCAGGCCGACGGACTTGAGCGTGGACGTGCACCCGTCCAACTCGCGCCCGTCCTCAGCCCAGTACCGATGGGCCTCGTCCAGCCGGACGCCGACGTGCAGAGCCGCGGCGCCGCTCAACCCTCTTCTCCGGGCTGACGGGTGTCGCCTGATTCGGCGGCCGCCTGCGCGTCAAGTTCGGCCTCTGACGCAGCGGGCGCGGTGACGATGTCGACGACCGGCGGCTGCCAGACGGTCAGCTTCTTCAAGTCGGGACCGTACTTCCCGGTCGCGAACTCGATCGACACCGGCGTCTTGGCTGCGATGTACTTCCGGGCCGTGTCGGCGTCCGTCTCGCTGAACGTGCCGAACTTGCGGCCGGCCGAGTCCATGATCGTGAACTTCGTGAACGGCTCTCCGTTCGCCTTCGTGCCACCCTTGGAGTCCACCTTGACGAGCCGTACGACTCCCTCCGGCAACGGCCCGGTGTAGGCCGCGCCCGCCGCTGAGCGCCGCTGAGGGGCCTGCATCGTGCGCCGCTGGCCGTTCTCGTCCTCGGTAACGATGGGCCGCAGCTCCTCCGGCAGATCCTCGATGTCCTGGGCGAACACGTCCGACGCCGCCGTGACGGTCAGCGTCATGTCGATCTGGGCCCGCTTCTTCGCCATCTTTAGGATGGTGTTGGCGACATCGGCAGGATTCGTGCGGACTTGCTTCACCTTGTACGGGCCGTCGCGCCCTTTCTTCCAGACGTCGCGCCGCATATCCTCCGGCGTCTCGTCGAACTCCTCTTGGCAGACCGCGGCGCGCCAGCGGTACTTCTCCTCGTTCGAGGAGCACTCGCCTACGCCGGCGCCGAGGAACGCGCCCGTCGCCTGGTGCACGGCCTTCGCACGGACGCGGAACCGCGCCTCGTCACCGGGGATGGAGAGATCTTCGACTTCAGGGTCGCAGCCGATGCGGAACGTGCTCAAGATCTTCTCGGAGCCAGCCTTGTAGAGCGTCGGTTTCGGCGTCCCGGGGATCGTCCCGAAGTGCGTCCCGTCCTTCATGACGGCGCGCATGACTTCCTGAATCAGGTTGACCTGGGCGCGGATCTCAACGGCCGTCAGATTGCCGCTGGGCGCGAGCTCGAGCGCGGTACTCACTGCCCACCTCCCGCCGGCACGCAGGGACAGATCCCGCCACGAATCAACCCGGCAGAACGCACCCACCGATGGACCCGCTCGACGCCGAATTCATCGCAGAGCGCATCGATCAGGAATCGGGCATTGTCCGAGCGGTTGTCGTCGTCGAGCTCGGCGATCACGGCCGCGCGATCTAGATGGAGTTGAGCCTTCGCGGCCGCGCGTGTCTCCTCGGTTTCCGGATAGTCCGGACGTACAGGGAGACGGAGGACGCGATGGTCGCGGGGATCGTGCGGTGGCATTGGCGCATCTGGCGATTCGGTGTATCCTGATGTCTGCATCTGAACCCTTTCGTCGTGGAGCCCGGTTGCCGCCGGGCTCTTTCTCTGTACCGCACTCGGTGGAGTCCGGCGATCCGGTTCGTGATCCCCTTCGCGGAGTTGGGCCTGGTCGCACACAGCGCCGAATGAACCCAAGGCATCGCGTCCCGATACCTGACCGCGTCTCCCGGCTCTCAGGGTCTCGCCGGACTCCAACTCAATTCCGTTTCTCCCGCCCGTCTTCTCCAGCCTGATGCGAGTGGATGAACACCGGCATGCACTCCGGTTGCTGCTGCGCCACGGCGAGAGCGGTGTCCAGCAACGCCCGGCATTCGATGGCCCGCTGCACGGCGGGCACCGGGTTGGCGAATTGCGACGACACCGACGTGTCGTCTTTCACGCACCCTGTCCCGCGGCCCAGATCCCCACCGACGGAATTGCCGGCGCCGGGTAGGCGTCCACGGGAGGACAGCGGCCTAGGCACATCGCTGTCGGTGCGATCCCCAACGACGCTGCGGAGGTGTGCAGTGTCGGCGGCGTCGCAAACCCTTCTCATCCGGTCCCATGCCGATAGCTTCTTCAGGTCCCGCGGCGTGATCAGGCCCCTGCGGAGCAGGACGTAGCGCACCGCGAGCAGGAGGACAGCGGATGCGAGGGACCAGGCGATCACTGGAACCCTCCGAGCAACACGAGGCACGCCCACCCGCAGACGAACAGGAACACCGCCATCCCGATCTCCTGCGCCTTGATCATCGCCTTCGCTCCCGTCTCAAGACCCGCGGCACGTCCCCGTACCGTTCCGCCATCACGATCTCGCCGTAGGTCACGTCGCCCTTCCAGGCCAACTGCTCCAGATAGGCCCGATACGACGGATAGATGCCCACCCACGGTTGCGGCGGCGCCGGTGGCAGCAGCGGCCGGCGCGCCATGAGCAGGAGCGCCCCCAGGAACATCCGCCGTGTTACCACCAGAGCCAGCCGCCGACGCATCCAGCCACGACGAGGACACACGCGGCGACGCCGTAGAGCACGATCGACATCCGGCGATCCGCTTCCTCGGACTCCACGCGGTTCGCGGTTTCAAATTCAAGGACAGTCATCCGGCCCTCCGAATCGAAATAGTTGTTTCGACGACGACGCCTTCACTAATTTCCGCCAGGGCGACACAGAGGCACGGCCGGAGCCGAGCGATCATCCACAGCCGGGAGAACTGGACCGTCTCGACGCCAGCGATCCATCGAGAGAGCGCCGACGGATCCGGATACCCCATCTCGAACGCCGCTTCCTGCTTCGTCATCCCGGCCAGCAGAATCCCGCGCTCGATGGCTCGGCCGATGAGCAGCGCAAATGATTTGCGCTCAGCCTCGCCCGATGCGACTGAGGCCGCATGAGCTTTGCGTGGCACCTCGCCGATCAGGCCGGGTAGGCTGTGGTTCATGGTTAGCACTCACCTATCGAGACGCGAGCTTCAGGGGCGAACGCTTCGGCGTTCGCTCCCCCGCCAGATACTTGTCGACGGCGATCCGGGACCAACGGGGGCGCTTGTCGATCGAATCCAACTCGGGAATCGGGAAGACTCGCTGACGACGGAGCCTGGAGATCGTGCGACGCGACGTCTTCAGCACGCGCGCGATGTCGTCGATGAAGAGCACGTCCGGCAGCGACATCACGCCACGGCCTCGACGTGGGAAAAGTACCGACGGATGGAATAGCCGAGCGCCTCAGCGAGACGTTCAGCAGTCTTGGGTGTCTGCGCTTCTCCGCGCAGGAAACGGCTGACGGTCATGACTGAGACGCCGGCGGCGGTAGCGAGATCGGTGTTGTTCCAGCCACGGAGGGCCATGTCCGCGACCATTCGGTCGATGTTGAATCGTGGTCTACGTCGCCGCGGTGTGTCCGCCACGTCCACACTCTAAAATTGTCGTGGACTGCGTGTCAACACTTTTTTTAACGACTGATACCAAGGAGGCAACAGCACCAGTTACGCTTGCCGGCGTCGTGACAGAGTCCTCGCCTGTTTCCGCCCCTAAGTTCGGGCAATGGTTGAAGATGAAGCGCGGCTCGCGTTCACTGGCCCAGATTGCCAATCAAGTCCGCCCGCTCGTGAAGGGCCTAAAGCTGAAGGTGGATCGCACAGCAATCCACAAATTCGAGGGCGGGCGTATCCCGAGTTGGCCAATGTTGAGGGCCTTCAGTAGCGTTTATCGCGTGTCCGTAGAGGAACTCGCGGTGCGGCTTGCCGCGGCTGTCACATTTCCGGGCTCGGACGATACGGTCGTTTACTTCGCGGGCCACGGAACGCCGACCGCCAGTGACCTCAGCCGTCACGACTTCGATCTACAAGAGGCATCTACCCTGCGAGGTGCCTATGAGACAGCTTCGGCTCGTGTGGTCCAACTCGAAGAAGAACTCCGGGAGAAAGACGCTCGCCTCAGTGAAGTGCAAGATGCTGCGAGCCGACTTGTCGTCATCGCCGCTGGTCCAAAAAATTCTCCGGCTCGAACAGGAGCACACAAGGGGCGCGGCGGTCATCGAAAAACTGGTTGATGACTTACTGAACGCGGCGGGCGGCTGGGCCATTCTGTTCATGGCTGTCGCCTGATCATGGAAGGACGAATACACGATTGCTGGCATTCTTGATCGGCCTCGCATCCTTCATCGCCGTCGTCGCCGCAGCGATACGCGGTGTGTCCTATCGTGGGATCTATTTTGCGCTCGCTCTTTGCGCGTTGATCATCGGCCTGATCGTTACCGCGCTGATCCCATCGACGCCGCAAATCCTCGCCGCTGAGACCCCCGAAGCGCGCGCCGGCAGCCAGTTCCTCTTCGACAATGGCCCTGGGTTCGTCGTTTGGTGCTTCGCGCTCGCCTTTGCTGGGCTCGTTGGTGGAGTGGCCTTTCGCGCGCGACAATGAAGGGCATCCGCCGCGATCGCTACGGTTACAGGGCCTACGTGAAGGTGCGCGGGTTCCAACGCGAGCGCCGCTTCCCCTTCGACACTCCCGGAAAGAAGATGCAAGCGTGGCGCGACGAGACGCGCGTGGCGCTCAGAAAGAAACCCGTCAGGAACACGCGGGGCACGCTGGCGGCCGACGTCGCCGCCTACCTGGAGCTCGAGACCGTCAAGACGCTCGCCAGCGTGGGGAGCCTGACCTGTGAGCTGGCTGCGTGGGTAGCCCTCTACGGTGACGAGCGCCGCGAGGATCTCACGCGCGCGCAGGTGCTGTCGGCGCGCGAGCGGTGGCTGGCTGACGGCTACGCGCCGAAGACAATCAATCATCGGGTTAGGGCACTCCGCGGCCTATTCCACCGCCTCGACGGCAAGAAGGCCGACACCCCCTGCGACGACGTTCCGAAACTTGAGGAGCCAGGCGCCGACCCACGGTTCGTGACACCCGCGAAGATCCGACAGGTCGCGAGCCGATTGACCGACCCGAAGACGCGCGCGCGGTTCATGGTTCTAGCCTCGACTGGCCAGAGGCCGGCGCAGCTTCGACGCGCGCTGCCCGGCGATGTCAATCTCACCAGGCGCCTCTGGCTGGTGCGCCCAGCGAAGGGCGGGAACCCGATACCCGTCGCACTGACCACGGACATGGTGTTCGCGTTCCGCGCGTTCATCGTGAGTAAAGCGTGGGGCAAGTACGACGGCTCCGACTTCGTGCGCGCGGTGCGCGCCGCCGGCTGGCCGAAGGGCGTTCGGGTCTACAACCTAAAACACACCGTGGGTATCACCCTCGCCAATTCCGCTGCCGAGTGGGAAGACATCAAGGACTGGTTCGGGCACAAAGATAGCAAGACGACCCGCATCTACACCGGAGTCGTCGCCAAGCGCTTACAGGTCACGAGTCGGCTGTTGGCTGGCAGACTCGGCTGGCAGTCCGGTAAAACTCGAAGGAAAACAGCATGATCCCCAGGCTCATAACCCAAAGGTCGCGGGTTCAAATCCCGCCCCCGCAACCCACCAAATCAGCGTATTTTGAGGACATTTGTCCTCCGAATCCGGCACTTTCCACCTGTGCGGAAACAGGCCAGAAACTGCCCCATCGTGCCGTTGGACGCCAAATAAAGCTGGCAGTGCCAGCCGCGCGTCTCCGGGTTCTACTCTCGACACTGCTCTGGTCCTCAGACTCCCGCCTGGATCAGTGGCTCCGTCTGATCCCCTGGTATCGGCGCCGGCAGACCACCGCGCGGCTCACCGATCTCACGAGGGGCTGGTAATGGCCATGACCTACACCAGCGCGATCGCGCTCGTGAGTCTGACCGTCGCCGCGGTGCTCGTGTGGCGCCGGTTCCTTAGACACGCCCGCGCCTCGGTCGCCGAGAACACCCGGCGCGAGGACCGGGAGTAGCGAGCGGCCCTCACAACACGTTTGGGATCGTCAGCACGCGCCGGAGCAGGTAGAACACGAGGACGAGCAGCGCGATCACCTGAATAACCGTCGCCCAATGCGGAGGCATGGGGATCTTCGTCGTCAGGAGCCAGATGACAAACCCGATGACGCAGACGACGAGGACGAGAAGGATGAGATCCATAGCTTTAGCCTCACAAGAAAGGTCAATGTAAAATTGCCGATGCGCCGTGATCCGGGTGTCGAATCCTGATCGCCAAACCAACGGGCTTCCACCGCTGACAGCGGGCCGAGCGTAGGCATCCTCGGCCCGCCGTTCCCAGCATGGCTCAGCGCACCGGCAATACCTGGAAGGGCTTTCCACAGACCCGACAGAACCACCACGAGCTCTCGCGGCCGATGGGCTCGACGTGCTTCGCCGGGGATGTGCATTTTGGACAATCGGGCGTCGTCACGCCGCACTCGCCGGCAGGTACACATTCGCGGGGAAGTTCCGCCGCGAGACGGTGTCGTCCGAGTCGCCCCTGAAGGTGTTCGCGCGCACGTCGAGGATGTTCGCGGCCTCCAGCCCTTGCCCGTGCACGCCGCCGTTGGCATGACCCCACAGCATGAAGCCCCACTCCGGCCGCGTGCCGTCGTAGGCACCCATCCGCAGCTCGCCGATGGGCCCGCCGGGGCGCACCGAGCCATCCGCCTCCATGACATCGCCCTGGTAGGCCAGCACCAGGCTCTGGCCTGACAGGTCGCCGCGGCAATCGTCGAAGACCACCGACGCCGGCTCGCCGCTGATGAGCGCGTAGCGCCCGTGTCCCATGAAGTCCGCGCGCGTGCGGATGGCCACCCGATTCACACGGACACGCATCGATCCCTGCGTGTGGGACAGGTAGTCGCGACCCATGATCTGGAAGCCGTCACCCACGTCGGTGATGATCCCATCCTCGATCGTCACGTCGTCCACGAGCCGGCCGTCGCGTGGCGTGAGGACGATGGCGTGTCCGACCTGCCCGTCTACCCACGTTCCCGTCATGTGGAAATTGCGGATGCGAACCCCCACTCCGGCTTTCAGTTCCAATAGGTTCTTGATCTTCCGAGGCACGCCGTCCGTGCGCCACGACAGCGGCTTGCGCAGGACCACGCCGTCGAACAGCAGATCCCGAGTGATCACGCCGGCCATCTTCATGGTGTCGCCGCCAACCATGATGTTTTCCGATCCAGCCTCGTAGGTACCACCCGTCACCAGCAGCGCCCCGCTGGAGTTGAGCACGCATAGCCCCTGCGAATCGCGCCCAGCCGGATCCCAAGTGTCCAGCACCGAGCAGTCGGTCAACTCGACGGCCCGCGCGTTGACTTCGATGCCACGCTTGCCGCGATGGGTTGGCACCCTCACGCGGTCGAGGGTAATGTGGTGCGGCTCGAGTTCGGTCGATGTCTGTGTCTCGTCGTTTGCCCCGAGGCGCACAACCGCCTGGTCGAAATTCTGCGAGACCGCAGAGAGTTCACGGATCGCCAGGTCGTAAGATCCGGGCGGCGCCACGAACGCGGCCGCGCGTTGACTCACCACCGATGCTCCGTGGCCGAGCAGCCGCGTGCCCGGAACCCATACGGTATAGGCCCCGCGGTAGACAGCTCCGGACATCAGATGGATCACCCCGCCGTGGTCGAGCGCCGCCTGGAGGTCGCCCTCTGGTGGCACCGTCACGCCCAGGTCGGCGTCGTAGCGCGCCATGAGCGCGGTCAGGTGGTCGCGCTCGACTTCCACCGCCGCCCGCATTTCTGCGCCAGTCATGGCTTCTTCGCCTCTTCCACCGCGGCCTCTGCCCGGTTCACTTCGGCTTGCGCCTTCAAGGCCGCGGGTGACGATCCGGCTTCGCGCACCGTGGCCGACGGCACGACCGACTGCCGGATGATCACGCCCAAGATCGCCGAAGACGCCGCCATGATCAGTGACATCTGCTCCGTGGTGAGGTTCAGCCCGAAGCCGACGGCGAGCGCCAGGATCGCTTGCAGTGCCGCGAGAATTGCGGCCGGTTCTCTTCCTAGCATCGGTTGCGTCTCCTTGTTGTGTTCAGCGTTGAATCTTCCAGACGATGACACCGGGCATCCGGCCCAGCTCGGCGACGATGTGATAGCCGTTCTTCCACTGCACCTGCACGCCGCTATCGCCGACGACGACGGTGTAGCCGTCGTTCCCTGTGATGCCGGAGTAGACACGGACGGCGTTCGTGAACGATTGCACGGGGACGTCGGTCCCGGTCCATCCCGCGTTGCGGTACGCCAATCGGGCATCGGTCTGCGCGTGGATGCTCCGGAAGCCAGCGAGGAACGCATCGGCGCAGGCTTGCTGGTTCGGCTGCGGCAGTCGCGCGTTCAGGCCGTCCTCGGAATGGAAGACGCACGCGCCGAGCTCGAACAGCCGGCAGAGCGCGCCCATCGCGAAGAAGAACGCCGGATCGGACTCGCGGCGCCCTGGGTCGTCCGCTTCCCCCGCGCCGATCGGTTCGCCGCTGATGGCCGGCTTGCCCGTCCCCTCGCTGATGCCCGCGATCTCCCGGATTCGTCTGACCTGGTTCCACTGATCTCGTGATCGATCGAGATGCGCGGTGTTGAATGGAGCGGCGCCATCCGGCGGGTAGGTGCCGTCCGGTCCCATCTCATCGAGGCCGAGCATCGCGCCGAGCGACCAGATGTGGCCGTTCGGCATCGATCGCGCCGAGACGACCTCGAAGCCGCGGATGTCGTTGACGAGGGAAGATTGCGTCGAGTGGCCGAGTTCGTTGGCGCCTTCAAGGATCACATGCGAATACGGCGCGACGATCGCCGAGACTTGCTGCATGTGGGCTTCGACGGGGTACCCGGTGGCGGAGTCCGTGACGACGACGAGGTAGAGATAGAGGCCCCGTGCGATCGTTTCCTGAATGAGCGCCGGGAGATTCGCTCGCGCGGAGTCCGGGGTCTGGTTCGCCCAGGTCAACGCGCCCGCGAACACACGGACGCCATCGAAGCCGGTCCTCGCCGCCCAATCGAGGAACGCCGCGCGCTCAGCAGGGGAACGCGCCAGGAGTGAGAGGCCCGAGGTCCAGCGGCCGCGGTACGTGCCGGCGGTGGTCGTGAAGAAGCGGCCCTCGGCACGCACCGGCAGCAGCGGCGGTCGGAGCCGGGTCAACCGGAGATCGCGATGCAGATGCCGCGACAGGTCGATCCCCAAGGCGGCCGGCGCGAACCCGTTCGCCTCGACCCGCACCTGATGCGCGCCTCTCTGGAGCACGGCGCTGGCGTAGCCATATGTGTTCGTCGTGCCGCGCGCCGTGTCGTCGATGACCATCGTCGCGCCCGGCAGGTACGGCCCCGTCGACTCCCGCACCGTGACCGAGAATTGGAACGTGGTCGGCGGCGGCGGCTTCGGATTCGGTCGCGGGTTGTTACTGCACGCCGCGACGACGAGGACGGCACACGCGATCACCCATAGCCATCGTGGTCGGCGCTCGTGCCACCAGTAGCGGAGATACGCGGGCGTGTACCGCGCGAGGTACCACCACACGAACCACAGCCGTTGTCGGAGCACCGTCATCGCAACGCCTCCAGGCAGCCACGGAGCAAGGCGGTATGCGACGTCGGATCGGATTCCGGTAGGTTGTGCGGCAGCTGCCGATCCTCCTCGCTCGGGGTCGAGGCCCACGACTGCACGGCATAGCCGTCGAAGCCGAGCGCCTGGCAGTAGTCGAACCACGCCGCCCCCTGGCGCACCCACTCCGCGTCGCTGATGTGTTCCTTCGCGTTGATGGTGACTTGCAGCGTCATCGGCGGGTCTGAGCGGTCCGCGACGAGTTCGCGGATCTGTCGATGCACGTCGGCGGTGTAGACGCTCCGCTGGTTGTAGTCGACATCCATCCGCAGGAAATCCGGCCGTCCGCCGTACGCGTCCCACACCTCGAGCCGCTCGAAGATGTGATTCACGGAGGCCATCGGATACGCGCAGTAGGCCCCGATGACCATGTGCGGCCACCGCTCCCGAATCGTGCGGACTTCGGTCGCAAACTCCTGACCGGACAGTTCCATGAACGCGTGGTCGTAGCAGACGCCGCCGAGGGTCACAGGAGGATCGAGGGCCGCGAACTTCGCGACGATCTTCTCGAGCGTGTCGAGGGATTTGCCGGCGACTTGGACCTCGATCAGGATCCCCGCGGCCTGCAGCTTGGTGAACGCGTTCGCCCCGTTGAGCCACTCGAACGTGTTCACGCCGCAGAACCGATTCCCGTAGTCCCGGCCGTAGAGGCTGAAGTGCCCCTGGTAGAACTGAAACGCCCCGATCCGGTCGAAGCCCCATTGCCAGAGATTCGACTCCGTGAACAGTTGCGCGAAGTCCGACGTGCCCAGGTTCGGACCGAAGCAAATCTGCCCGCGCGTCCCCGGATCGGGCTGGGGGCTCGGCGCGTCGATCGTGATGCGTCGGAGGCTGGCGGTCTCATCCGACCCGCCCGGCCCGTCCACCCGCAAGCTGATGTCCACGATCCCAGGGTCCGTGAAGGCATACGCGTGCGTGGCGCGCGGCGGCGCCTGCACCGCATCCGTCACCCAGACGACCTCCCCGAGCGACCGGAAGAGCCACGAGGCGGACGTGGCCGGCCCCCCGCTGTAGTCGGCTTGGCAGACGGCCGGATCGCCGGCTGTCACGCGGGCCGGGTAACTGACGATCCGGCAGCGCGGCCGCTCCGGTGGCACCGTCCCCGGCCGCAGATCCACGCGCGGGAGCGCAAACCCGTCCGGCACGACGACGAGCTCGTGCGGCAGTTCGCCAGGGCCGGTCGCGTAGGCGACGACCAAGCGGCCGCCGACGACGCGGGCATCGTGATAGAAGGCGGCGTCGCCGATCGCGAGCACGACGCCGATCGTGGCGTCGATGGGATGGGCGACGAGTCGCGCCGGTGTGCGGGCGTCCGGCGCCGGCGTCCAGTAGCAGACCCAGGGCGTCTCGCCCGGCACGTCGACCCAGCGCGGCCCGTAGGCCGGCCCGACTTGCACCGGTGTGACGAGGTCGATCTGCTGCAGGGCGCCGGCCTCGGTGCGCCACAACGCCCGCGCCGGCCCGAGGACGTGCACCTGGCGCGCCGCGGCGCCAGGAGAGGCGAACGCCACCAGCCCGGACGGAGCATGGAGCTGGAGTCCCACGCCCGCCTGACGGTCGGCAATCAAGGCGAGCGTGCCATCCTCGCCCGCGCCGCCACGGCCGTCCCCGTCGGTCAGGCTCAGCCCCGCGCGCGGGTCCGTGATGCTCCCGTAGACCCCCCGCTCCGCCGTCCAGGCCAGCCAGCGGCCGCCCCCGGCGGCGATCTCATTGGCGCCGCTCGTCTCCGGCAGCGGGATCGACGTCCGCGTGACCGTGTCGTAGACGGCGAGGTACCACCGCACCCCATCGTCCGTGGTCGAGTAGAGCACCGCCGTCGGCGTGCGCCACACGGCGCACCCTCCGCGGCCGATGTCGATCTGGTCGACCGACACGCGGCCATCGCCGACGCCCATGCAGACCTGCCCTAACGGGGAAATGCGAGGCATTAGGCCAACCTCCGTACGCCGAGCACTTTGACGCGGTCGTATGCCTGCTCCGTGACGGCGTTGGACTGGTTGCCGCCGAGGATCCACACCTTCTGCTGGTCATGGCGAACATAGAAGCCCACGTGCCCGGAGACCCCGTCGTGGCCGCGCTCGAGCACGACGATGTCGAACCCGCAGATCGCGTCGTCGAGTTGCACGGGGACGCCGGACTGCAGCCACGATCGCGCGGCCGCGGATTGCGTCCACGGCAACTCCAACGTCCACGCGATCCCGTTGACGAAGGCGGAACACCAGGGAATTTCATCCTTGGCGCCGAGGCCGAACCGACAGAGCGAGAGCCACCACACGATCAGCGGATGGCTCTGCTCGCCGGGGATTTCCTTGACGCCGATGAAGCGACGCGCGAGGAGGTAGGCAGTAATCATCATGGCCCGAGCCTTCCGAAAAACTTCAACACCGCCACCGTCGAGACGACTGCGCCGAGGATCAGATAGAAATCCCACATCGTCAGCCGTCGGCGCTCGCCCGTGCCCGTCGGATCGTCCTTGTCATCCTTCCGCCGGTCGTAGAGCCGCCGGTCGATGCGCGCGATGTCGTCCTTGAACCCGTCCATCCGCTCGCCACCCTGGCCGAGTTGGATCGCGTGGTCGAAGATTTGGCCGTTGACCTTGTCGAGGCGCGCGTTCACGCCGTCGAGCCGTTTCTCGATCGGTCGGTTCGTTTCCGACATCGCGGTGACGAGCATCCGGCTCTGCTCGAGCAGCAGCTCTCTGATCTCGATGTGCGTCACGTGCTCTCCCACTCCGGATCTCATGCGTCTAGGTGTCCGCCACAATGGCGTCGAGATCACGTTCCGTTGTAAAGCGTTGGGCCATGCTGTCCAGGTCGAGTTCCATCCGTTCGACCCGCACTAGACGCTCGACCCACCCGTTGGCGCGCGGCCCCTCGAAGTGCGTCACCGTCTGGTTATTCCCGAGCTCGACGTCCGCGCCGCACAGATTGACGGCGTGGGTCGCGAGAATCGGCCCGTCCTTGCGCTCGACGAGCACCTGGCCGGCGACGTTGTCCGCGACGGCCGCGTCCCGGACCATCGGCAGATCGAGTTGATAGGCGCGCACGCCGTCATCCCCGTCAGCCGCGTGATTGGCGATACTCGCGACACTCTGGACGACGTTCTCGCCGAGCCAATCCCTCGCGTCCTTGCGCAGACTCACCGGCAGAAACTCCCCGGTCGCCGGCGCCAGCGTCGCGACGGGCGCCACATAGCGCTGGGCGTAGCGGTACTCGACACGATTCGCCAGGGCCGGAAAATCACGGTCGGAGTCGAACGACCCCTCGATGATGTCGAGCACGTCGTCCCAGTGCGTCACGACGCCGGCGTCCGGGTCTCGAATCGCCGCCATGACCTGGCCGTCTTTGTTGATGCCGAGATTCCAGTCCCCGGACTTCAACGCATCGCGCACCACGTCGCGATAGTCGTGGAACCGACCATCCCACCCGAGCATGAACGCCCCGACATAGCCGTCCGTCGGGATCCGCTCGTTCATGTGCGCCGTGACCGTGTCGAAGGTGGTGCTGCTGATGCGCGCGTAGGGCGGCGAATGGACCGTCGGGATGCTGAGCCACGCCCCGCTCGTGTAGCTTTGCAGCATGAAGTTCGTCAGGAGGTGCAGCACCTGCTGCGGCAGGCTGTCGATCATGTCGCCGGAGCCGTCGCCCACGTCTTCGATGCCCGCGACGTTGAGTGCGAGCGGCACCCGGCCGTCGGCGGCGAGCTCCTTCCGGGGCCCGAGCAGGTACACGACCGTGTAGCGATTGCCGTTGTAGTCGACGAACGGATTCGCGCCCACGCGCGCGATCCAGTTGGGCTGCCCTGGGATCAGCCAGTCGCCTGCATCGGTCGTGACCTTGGTCCTCGATGGCTCGGCGGTGCCTTCGGACAACCCGCCACCGGTCGGGATGAACAAGCTCTGGATTTGCGACACGGCATGGCCGCAGACCAGGAACTCGCCCCAGACCGCGCCGTCGACCGTGCGATCCCCGACATAGGTCGCCGGCACCACGCCGAGCGCGGCATCCCCGTCGCTTTCGTCGGAGCACAACCCGTACAGGATCGGCACGGCTTTGCCAACGAGTGCCTCTGGCAGGTTCGGAAAGTCCGCGGTCGTGAGCGTGCGTTGCGGCACGCGCCGCGTGCCCTGCACCATGTTGAGCAGGGCCGAGAAGAAGTCCTCGACCTCGATCCGGAACCGGAGATTCGGCAGGGCCTTATAGCGGCGGATGATGCCCTGATTGACGCGCCGCGGGGTGGCCGCCGCCACGATCCCCGCCTTCGTTGAGATGTAGGTATCGACGCGCTTGTTCAGCAGCGTCCCCGCCTCCGCCGCGGCGCGCAAGACCCGGTCGTGGTCGCTGAGTTCAATCGTCTGCGTCGCCGTTTCGATCGCGCCTTCCATCGTCGACAACGCGCGCGTGATCGTGCCGAAACTCAGGACGCGCGCCTCCTTGTGCACTGTGTCGAGCGCATTGTCGCTGGCCGCGTAGACATTGACGCCGGCGTCGGTCTGCACTTCGACCCACGGCATCGGAATCAGGCCTCCGCAGAGACTGATCCCAGGGTCCGGGTCGACGCCCGCCTCCGGCACCCCCCCACCCGGCGGATCCGGCACGACCGCGATCACCGCGCCGTAGTACAGCAACGCAATCCGCACCGTCCCCGCGCCCGTGCTCGACTGCCGGAGACGCGCGGCCACGCGCACGCCCGAGGAGATGCTGTGCGGCCGTGGGAAGGGGGTCCAGGAAAAGCCGGAGGTCCCCTCGAGGCCATGGACCGTCGTGGCGACGACTTCCGCGGCCGCGGCGCCCGTGCCGAGGTCGATGGCAAAGTCGGTCGAGTTGACACCGTAGACGGCGAACCCGACGACCAGCGTTGGGTCATCGAACCCGGCCGTCAGCTCCGCCCACGCACCAGCGGTCCACGACGGCGCGCCGCCCATCGTGAGCGAGATCCCGTTGGCATTGGACGGCAACGACTGCAGCGGCAGGGCCGAGAGATGGTCGTCGGCAAACGTCACCGCGTCGTAGTAGCCGAGCGAGACCAGCCAGGGATCGACCTCTGTCGTGCTCAGGCGGATCCGAACGGCCACGCGGTCACCGGCGCCGATGCCGCTGACGGGGATCGGCAGCGTGATCGTCTGGTCCCCACGGATGGTCGTCTGCGCCGTGCCGCGAAAGGTCGACAGGACCGCTTCGGCGCCAGCCTCGCCGCGGCCGATGTCGATCTCGAATTCGTTGGCCGCCGCGAGCGTGGGGACCTGGATCGACAACTGCGAGAACACGATCGCCCCACTCGTCGCGGGGATGAGCGTCGACCACGATCCGGGGTTCGTCCAGGCCGTTCCGGAGGGCGTCATCGAGACGCCGGCCGCGCCGGTCGGATACCAGAACAGCGGGCCAGGGTTCAGGTAGCTCATAGCGGCTTCTCGTAGTAGAGCGCCGCGATGAGCGTCGCCGACGCGAAGACCCCCGACTTCCGTAACCGGACCGCTAATCGAGAGCCCGCAGGGACGTTATCTAGGGCCGGGATGAACTGATGCCACGCCGGCCCGAGGACGCCATTCGTCAGCCGGACATGCCCTCGCGCGGTCGTCAGCAGAACCTCAGACCCCGCCAGCCCGATCCCGAGCTCGACCTCCCAGTCGAACGTCGACTGGGGGGGCATGATGATCAACGCCGGGATCACGATCGCCGCGGCCGTCTCCGCGACCAGCTCCGTCCAGGCGGAGTACTGCCATGCGGTGCCAGGGCCGGCAATCGAGACGCCGTCGGCCGCCGGTGGATAGACCTGCGAGGGTTCGTCCGTCGTGGTGATCGTGCTGATGGTGCCGGTCGCGTAGTAATGGAGCGTCGGACGGAAGACGGTCGTCGTGCTCGTCGAGACGCGCAGCCGACACGACACCCGCTGGCCCGCGCCGATGTTGTCGATCGGAAAGGGGAAGGGCGTCAGGATGGGCGACGGCGCGACGCTGGCCCGGTTGCCGAACCGCAGCGTCGCCACGACGACTTCACTCCCCCCGCCCCCACGTCCGATGTCGATCTCGCACTCGATCCCGGTGGTTCCCGCCCGCAGCGTGATCCCGGCCAGGATGATCGCCGTCGCCGTCGAGGCGATGAGTTCGACCCACGCGGTATTCGTCCAGGCGCTGCCGGGCCCGGTGAGTGTGGCCCCCACGGCAGACGCCGGCACCGGCACCAGCGCGTCCGTGACGTATTCGATCGGCATCCTAGACCCCGGGCCCTCGCCCGACATCCTCGAGCGCGATCGTCATGTCGGTCATTTCGTCGGTCGTGTGGACCCACGGAAAGTCGTCCGCCGCGAAGCGCATGAAGTACGCGACGTTGACGTTCAGATCGGGGATGACGAGAAACCCGTGCCGCATACCGAACGCGCCGTGCCACAAGGCCAACAGATCGGATCGGAGACTTTCCAGAATCGTGATCGCCGAGATGCGGTGCAGACGCACGCCGAGCGGATAGATCAACTTCACGCCGGACGCCGTCACGTTCATCCGCTGCGGGATCACATCACCGCGCCGCAGTTCGCGACCGACTTCCATGTCCCGCAACGTCTCGACCGCGAGCAACTCCCCGATGGCGACGTTCGCCGCGGCGCCGGTGATGACAAGATTCCATTGCGTCGCGGACGCGTTCGCCACCGGCCGGAGGTCCAGGAAGGGATCGACGGAGAGCCCGTCCTCCGCATTGGCGGGAATGACCATCGTCTGCGTGGCCATGCCGCCGTTGTTCGTGACCGTGACGGAGGCGCCGACCAGGTTGTGCATGATCAGCGCGATCGCCTGCAGGGCCTGCGCGGCGCCATACGTGAGCCGGATCGTGCAGGACGTCCCCGTGGCTTTGAACACCTTCGCCGGGTTGAGGTCGTAGAGATTCGTCAGCGGAAAAGCGGCATTCTCCGCGCCGCTCGTCAGCGCCACCGTCGCCTCAGCGGTCACGATGTCCGACGGCCGACAGTAAAAGACCCCGTTCACGCCGTCACGTCCTTGACGTGGGTCCGCACGCCATGGGTATCGCGGGTCAGGTTCGCCTTGAACTGCTCGTTGAACTCACGACCCGCGACCACCTTCCGCACGGAGTCGCCGTCGAGCGCGTGCCAGGTGTGCTGATGGGTGACGTTGACCACGGACGGCGCCGGCGCCGCCGGCTGCCCATCGGTGCCCGTCGCCCGCAGGCCAGCCAGGGAGGACCCGGCATAGGGCAGGCCGCGCATGGCCGACCCAATCACGGCGCCCAACGCGGCCTGCTGGTCTTCGTTGAGGACCATCTCCTTCGGCGTGAGCCAGGCCGGGACCGTATCGGTGCCGAGCGATCGGAACGGCAGCACGCGGGATCGACCGACCAGGCCGCCGCTCGCCGCGCGCGACGTCGCCGTGCCGGAGGACGCCTCGTCCCCACCGGCCGCGCCCGCCCCGGTGCTGCCGCGCGGAATGGCCCGCCCCAAGGCCTCGGCCGCCCCACGCGCGCGTCCGAAGCCTTCCTCGGCGGCCGTGCCGACGTCGCTGAAGACGTCAATGAGGTCGCGCAGCGCGTCGACCAACTCGCCGATCTTTTGCGAGAGCGGCGTCTCAAAGTTCAGCCGTGATAGGTCGGTCAGTTTGTTGCCGAACTCGTCCGTGAGTTCGCCGGAGTCGACCAGCGCCTGGAGGATCGGCCGCATCGCTTCCGGAAGGCTGCCCCCGAGCTTCAGCGCATCGGTGACCAGTTCCTGAATCGCCTTCCGCATGATCCCCGAGGCGTTCGCGCCGGCGCGCGACAGCGTGTCCCAATCCTTCACGATCTGCTGCGCGGTCTCGGTGATCCGCAGTTGCTTCACCTTCGGCCCGAGCTCGTCGAGGGTCACGCCGTAGCGCTCGGCCGCTTCGCGGATGTCGCTCAACGATGGCGTCGTGTCCTCCGCCAGGCCGAGCATCGCGCGCGCCGCGGCCTCGGTCAGGCCTCCCATCTCGATCAGCTTCTTCAGGATCGGCTGCAGCGCGGCGGGAATCTTCGTCCCGGCCTTGACCGACTCCACGATCAAGGTGTTCAACGCCGGCGCCATGGCCTTGATGGTGGCCTGGGTGTCGCCGACCTGGGCGTCGATCTTTCGGAAGTCGGTGACGAGCGCGCGCGTGAACTGATTGATCTGCAGTTGCCGCAGGTCCTGCCGGAGATCGCGCCACGTGAGGTTGTAGCGCTCCATCCGCTCGGTGTTGTCTTTGATGACGCGGTCCAAGCGCTCGATCTCGCGACGGAACGCGGCGGCCGTGCGCGGCAGCTGGTCGAACGCCGAGCCGGCCAGCGCGGCGTCGGTGCGCAGCTGATGCAGTCCCCCGCGCGCCGCGAGCGTGGCCTGGGCTTCCTTCCCCGAGAGGGAATCGTAGAACCGCTCGATGATCTGGATCGCCATCTGGGTATAGCTGACGATCCCCGCCGTCATGTCGAGCGCGTAGGCGGCCGTTTGCGCGAAGTTCGCCTTCGCGATCCGGCGGAACTTATCGGTCGCATCGGCCATGTCACCAAAGAGGGTGAGCGCCTGCGCGCCGGACTTGATCAGGTCGCCGAGTATGCCATGGCCCGCGGCCTGCCCGAGCCGCCGGAGGGAGCCCGCGAGCATGTCCGCGCGATCCCGCATCATCTCGAACAGGGTCGGGATCGGCTTGAAGGCAATCGGGACTTGTTCCCCGATCTCTTTCACCTCCTTGCCGAGACCCTGCACGACCGGAATGCCCACCGTGATCGCTTTGATCCACGCGATGGTGGTCTCCGTCGAGTCCTCCAGGATCTTCCGCTGGCGCTCGCCCCGCTCGAGCAGCTTGTCGTGAATCAACTGCGACATCGCGACGTTGAGATCGTGGTAGGCGTCCTCGGCTTTCCGTGCCCATTCGACGAACTCTTCGAGGGACTTCTTCCGATCCCGCTCCGCCTCGGCCGCGTCCTTCTGGCCCTTCGTGAGATCCTTGACAGCGTCGAGATAGTTGCGGACGGCGTCCTCGGTGACACTGATGCCGGCGGCAATGTCGGCGGCGCTCTGCCCGAGTTTGTCCGCCTCGACGATGACGGCCTTCTGCGCGGGCGACAGCTTGACCAGGTCCTTCCGCAAATCCTCCAGGCTGCGGCGATATTGATCGATCGCCGAGGGCCCCTCGAGCGGCAGGTTGATGTCTTTCCGGGTTTTGCCCGCTTCGGATCGGAGGATCGCCAACGTCGCGATCGTCGCTTTGATGTCTACGCTGGCGGCGAGGATGATCTTCCAGAAGGGCGTCTCGCTCGCCTGCTGACCCGCGAGCACGAGCGTGCCGAGCAGGGACGTGATCGAGGTCTGCGCATCACGCTTGAATGTCGCCCACGCGTCGCCGGCCGCATCGAGCGCCTTGATCTGCTCGTCGCTCGACTTCGTCGCGGACTTCGCCATCTCGGTATAGCCGTCGGCGACGAGCTTCGCGACATCCTGCGCGCCCTTCCCGAAGAGGCGCTGCATGGTCAAATTGCGATCGAATCCTGGGGGCATGGATTCGAGCGCCGCCAGGATCATCTTGAAGGCGTCGTCCGGCTTGCTGTTCTTCAGCGTGTCGAACTCAATCCCGAGATCCTTGACGGCCTGACGCGTGCTGTTTTTCCCCTCCGCCAGCGCCGACCCCAGCTTGAACACGCTCGTGGTTAGCGTGTCGACGCTCGTCCCCGATTGTGCGGAGACGTGCTCGAACTCCTGAATCGTGCTGAGCGCCAACCCGGACTTGTTGGCGAGGTCGACCATTTTCCCCGCGTTGTCGAACGCCGCCTTCCCGAACGACACGAGACCCGTGACGGCACTCTGGATCAGGTTCGCGACGCTCAGCGCCGCCGTCAGGGAGACGAAGGAGCTCTTCAGGACGTCCGTCGCCTTCGACGCGAGAGACGTCGGCTTCTCGACCTGGGCGGTCGCCGAGGCCAGTTTGTGCAGGGTCTCCGGCGCCGTCTGCCCGAGTTGCTGATACTTCGCGATGGCCTGGGTCACCGTCGCGTTGACTTCCTTCTGCTCGGCCGCCGTCAGCTTACTGGCGCCCCCGATCGCTTCGACCGCGGCGGCGTAGTTGTTCGCCTTCGTGACCAGGTCGGCGCCGGCAAGCTGCCGCGTCGCATCGACCAGTCCCTGCACCCCTTTTTCCGCGCCGGTGAAAGCCTTCTCGAGCAGCACGCCCGCGGCGGCCGTCTGCTGGCCGGCCGCCTTGACGCCCGTGGCGAATCCTTGGACGTCCTTCTCGGCGGTCTTGAACGCCTGCCGGAGCTCGCCGAGCTTCGCCTTGTCCTTGTCGAGATCAGAGAGAAATTGCGAGCTGTCGGTTGACAGCTCCATGACCGTCCGGCCGAGACTTTCGGCAACCGCCATTAGGTCGGCTCCTTCGGCTTCGGCGCGTAGACAACCTCGATGCCGAGCGATGGGAGCATGTCAGGCGTCGCCCGGACGGCGCGCGGCCGCTTCATCTGCGCGGCGCGTTCCCACTCGGCCTGAATCGTGCGCGCCTGGCTCGCGTCGAGCGTGCCACTCCCGACACGGACCCGGGCCGCGGTCTGTAGCGACTCCTCAGCCTCCAGGCGGGGCAGCATCTTGAGGCAGGCCCTTATGACCCCGAGCGGGATGACGCTGAGCCACGACGTCGGCTCGCCCCCGTAGAACCGGAGGAGCCGCGGGATACTTTCGTCCCACCCGACCGGCCTCCCATCAGACCCGCTCTCGCTCGCAGGAGGCTCGGCGACAAGAGCGCAGTAAAAGCCTGGCAAATGAAGAGGCGATTCAGATCGCCCAGCCGATCGCAGACGTCGGACGGGGCGACCAGCGCGACCCGGCACAGCGTGTCGAGGAGCGTCGTCAGTTCCTTGTTTTGGCGCTTGTCGCGCGTCTGGATGCCGAGGAGCGCCGCCACGCGCGGCCAGAGCTGCTCCATCAGGCCATACTCGGCGAGCGTGAGATCGCTGGGAGACTTGATGAGGTACGAGACGCCATCGACCTTGATGTTCTGGCGTTCGTAGTCAGTGGTGAGATCGAGAATCGGTGTCGGGACGGCCATGGATTGCTCCTGCGCCTGTGGTCGTGTCTTCGGCGGACACGACGATCACGTCAATACCGCGCCGTCGGCAGTCGTGCTCAAGAGTCGCCAGGTCTGCGGCCGCCCGCGCGAGATACTCGCGATGCAGGCGAATCGCCTTCTTGTGCTGCGCCACCGCCGCGCGCAGCCGCACGACCTGCGCGGATAGGCTCTCGCCCATTCGGCGTTAGCTGTTGGCCCAGTTGTCCTGGATGACGAGCCGACCGAAGTATTCCTCGGCGCTCTGAGACGGATCGACGAGCCCCATCCATTCGAGCGCGAGCGCCGCGGGCCGGTCCTTGCGGTAGATCACCGTCGGACTGCCCTGCTGGGCCGCAATGGGGAACTCATACTGCATCTTCCAGTTCGCGCCGTAGGGCGACGAGTCCGCGCGCGCGAGCAGCGCCATCGTGTCGACGGTGAACCCGCGCGAGAGGCCGATCTTCCGATACCCGGCCGTGCCCACGCCGGCGGCGACGTCGGTCACCGTGTTCCGGTTGATCGCGTGCTTGTAATGCTCGAGGGTCACGTCGACGAGGGTTATGCGGATGATCACGTCTTCGTCGACCCGGAACACCTTGCGCGAGCCGGCGTCGCCGAGGGACCGCCAGGGGTTCAGGTTCTGTCGATGCTCGACGACGACGCCCTCGTCGCTGTCGTAGTTCAGCGGGCCGGAGGTGCCGATCTTCACCCACGCGGCCGCGGGGACGGCGTCGACCAACGGGAACGCCGTGCCGACGACCGCGGCATACAAGGTGAATGGCGCTGCCAATACCTCGTAGGGGACTGTGTTGGCCATGTGTCTCTCCTGCTCCTACGCGGCTTGCCGCATGACGAATCGCAGTTCCGACTGCAAGTTTTTGACGAGCTGTTCACGTGCGCGCGCGAGCCCGATCTCGACGTGCTTCACGAAGACGTGCGCGATCGATGGTCCGAAGAGCTCGCGAATCGGGAGCCGCCGGGTGTCCCGGCGCATGAAGACGCCGCGATGGCCGCTCTTCATCTCCGCGATGAACGCGTTCGGATAGCGACCCGCGCCGCCAGGCATCCGGGCGGTGACACCGCGACCACGCCCTCGAGAGGGCTCAGGACCGCGCGCGTTGAAGTCAATCAAGGGGATCCGCTTCGCGCTCGCCTTGAGCGCCGCGGTCTGGTGGTCAGGGGTGGCCGGCGCCACGATGACCTTGTCGCGGATGTCGGCCTGCTTCACGCCCATGTCCTGGGCGACGAGCCGGACCATGAGGGTCTTGCCGCTGGCGATCGACTTGTTCAACGCGCGCGCAATCGCGATCGGTGCCTGCAACCGGAGGTTATCCAGGGCCCGTTCGGTCTGCTTCGTGTTGAGGGTCAGTTTCGCGATCACGCGAAGGCTCCTATGAGAAAATAGGGGCCATGCAAAAGACCGCCGACCTGTCCGGCCGCACGTTCGGACGCCTGACTGTTCTGTCGAGATCCGCGCTCGGCGCGAAACACGCCGCGTGGAATTGCCGGTGCGAATGCGGCACCGAGAAGGTCATCAGGGGCGAGCATTTGAACCGAGGAAGAATCGTGTCGTGCGGCTGTCACATGCGCACCTGCGCGACCACGCACGGCCACTACAAGTCGCCTGAATATTTCGTCTGGGATCGAATGTGGCAACGCTGCACAAACGACAAGGAACCTGGCTACACAAACTACGGCGGCCGCGGCATAACGGTCGATCCTGCGTGGAAGAAATTCGAACAGTTCTACACGGACATGGGTAGGCGCCCAACCTCGGCACACAGCATTGACCGCAAAGACAACGACGGTCCATACGCGCCATGGAACTGCCGGTGGGCGACACGCACTGAACAGAGCCGAAACAAACGAAGCAATCGCCTGCTCACATTTCAAGGCGAGACCCTGACGCTGACTGACTGGGCGATTAGAATCGGCATTCGTCGAGCCACGCTCGAGCAGCGTGTCGTCGACTCTAAGTGGCCTATTGAAAAGGCCCTGACAACGCCGGTTCATGGAGTGCCCCATCCCTCTTCGTAGCGCACTAAGTACGTGACGGCCGCGCCGACATACGTGCTACCTGATTCCCGCTGCAACGTCTGCACCGTGCCGCGTTCGAACGGCCACTGCAGCACCCCATCCAAGTAGCGATCCGGTAACTCGATCCCGCGCTTGATGTCGCCGATCACTTGCTCGATCGCCAGATACGGCTGACTGAGATCCGCGTTCACAATCGCCACGATGTTGACGGGCAATCCGACCTGCAGCTTCAGCCCGTCCTGGATCCATTGCGACTGCTCGACCCCGACCACGACCGCGATGATCTGCGCCGGGTCATCCGGACCGAGCGCCGGAATCTCCCCGAAGTGCACCTTCTGCCCGGCGTCCGTGTCGAACCCGTTCGCCGTGCGAATCAGTTCCAGCCGGGCCACCAGCGTTTCGAGGATGCTCTGCCGGCGCGTGGCCACGACTCACACCTCGTCGTCGACTTCATCCGCCCGAATCTCCACCACGACGACCCGGGTGTGATCCGCTTCGACTCGCTCGACGCCGTCGACCCGCCAGTGCCGCGGCGCTTCGATGTCGCCGCCCTTCTCTGGCGCGTCAATCACCGTCCCCCGTAGGACCGTTGGCACCTCGAGCCGACTCAGCGCCATCACTCGGCGGGGTTCCCGTCGCTGGAACTCGCCGCCGACCGGCATGTCCTCCGTGATGGTCGTGATCCAGATCCCGCGCGTCTCGATACCAGCCGCGCCTGGCGGAGTCACCACCACGTCGATCCCGTGCGCCGCCAGATTCAACTCCAGCGCGAGCGCCCGCAGCGACCCGAAGTCCACCGGCTTACGTGCCGGTGTCGCTGGCGATGGCGTTCAGGTACACCGTGCCGATCGTGTCGGTCGCCCCCGAGGTGTTCGCCTCGACCGCGAAGCCCACCAGGAGGTTGCCCGCGCCGACCGTCGTGAACCGTCCGTTGCCGGCGTCCCAGAACACGCGCGCGCCTTCGGTCCAGGCCTGCGACGGCGCCTTTGTGTACCGCACCACGCCACGGATCAGCGCGTTGAACCGGATGTTGATCGCGGCGGTCACCGTCGGCACCACCAGCACGTTCCCGATCTGCTTCGGCACGCCGGTGGTCACACCGCCAGACGGCGCCGTGAACTCCAGGACTTCGCCGGGCTGACTGTAATTTTCCATGTGTCTTCTGCTCCTGCTCCTGCAGCCTCTGCCTCAGCCCAGCGACTAGCTGGCGTCGGTGCCGTCGCTCTTGTAGACGCCCCGGTGGTCGATCACTTTGGCGCCGACGTCCTCGCGGCACTTGATTTCCAGGCCGTCGATGTCGAAGCCGATCCGGCTCTCGATGACCGGTCCGGCCTGGCCCTCGAGGAACACGAGCTCGACGATGTCGATCTGCGACACGGCGGCCGCGAGATACCAGGCGAAGGCGCTGCCGGTTGCGGTCAGCGCGCCGCCGCCGTAGCCGATCGTGATGCCCGCCTCGAGCCGCGGTTCGCAGATGACCTGGAGCTTGCCGGCGTAGGGGTTGACGGTGTTCTGCGTCGCCGCCTGCAGGTTCACGCTCACGAACTGCTCGGCCTTGACCTTCTTCGTCGGCGGCACGATCAGGTACTGCGGCTGCACTGAGATCAGCGTGACGGCGTCGAGCCCCTTCTGGAGGAGCATCGCCTTCTCGGCCGCGCCCACGTTCGCGACGGTGATGTCGCCGGCGCCCTGATAGTTCAGGTGGGCGGCCGAGAACAGCGCGTTCCCGTCGTTCATGTTCGCGTTCTTGAGGATCTGGTACCAGACCAGGTCCGACTCGAGGTTCCGCGCCATGCGCCCGAACTTCGTCGGCACGCGCGAGAACGCGTCGGTGTCGTCGTTGACCAGCGACTGACGGGTGATGGCGAACACGCGGCCGTAGGTGGCCGCCTGGACCTGCTCGCGGCCTTCCTCGATCGTGCCGCGCGTGAACTCGCCGTGCTCGAGCACCGGGCGCAGGGCCGGCGCATCGCCGATCTGCACGCGATTCGCGAGCTTGAAGTCCGGGACCGACCCGATCCGGGTGATCGCCATGAAGGTCTGCGGCGCCGCCTCGTAGTCCGCCCGCAAGCTCTTGTTGGCGACGTCCGCCAGCAGGTACGGGAAGTCCGAGGTCGTGTTCATGCCGCCGCGGGTGTGGGTCAGGCCCAAGGCCATACCCGCGATCTCCATCCGCGACAGGTCGGTGATGCGCTCGCCGCGGGCCTGCAAGTAGACCTTCGCGACGTCGAGCATGCTCATGCCGCGGTATTCGCGGCCGATGGCTTCGAGTTTGAAATGCGTCGGGTTGACCCGATGCAACAGCGCGTTCAGGATGCCCGAGCGCGCGTGGACGAATGGGTCCTCCCCGATCTCGACTGAACGCCGGGCGCCCCCGTTCGGGCCACTGGTCGGGCGCGGGTCGACCTGCTTCCGCATCTCCTCGAAGATGCGGGTCTGCGCGTCGAGCAGCCCGACCTTCTCGTCGATCAGCTTGCGACCGAACGCCCGCGGCAGCTTGGCCGCGTCACACGCGTCCATGATGCCGGTCACGCGCTGGGTCTCGTGCTCGGCCGCGCGCTCGCCTTCGGTCGGCTCGGTCGGCTCCTCTGCCGCCGCCAGCCCGACGCGCAGGCCGCCAGCCATCGGGTTCTCGGTTCGGATGTATGTCGAGAGCCCCTGTTCGAGATGCCGAATCTCGGTGTCGAGCGCCTCGACCGTCGCCATCTTGGCGTCAAAGGCCGCGCGCGCGGCGTCGTCCTTGAACGTGCCGTCACTTCCGCGCAACGCCTCGGCGTCAGTCACGAGCTGGGCGCGCTTTGCCTTCAATTCCTTCAGCATGATGTCTCCCTAGCAGATGGCACGAGCCAACCGGAAACGCCGATTGCGATCCGCATCGGCGACGCTCAGCACAGCCGCCGAACGCGTCACGACTTCGCATTTGTTGGTGTCGATATTCTGAGAGCGAATGCGGGCGCCGACATCAGCCGGCATCGGAACGAGCGAAATTTCGAACGGCTCCCACCGCGTGGCCACGCGCGTCGGGATCGCGCCGTTCTCGCCGGCGGTCTCTTCGAATTTCAGAATCCGATAACCGACCGACACGGCTCGAATGACGCCGTCTCGCACGTCCTGCCAGATCGGCTCGACTGCCTCGCGCTTCGAAAAGCGAACGGTCGCGCGCGCTTCCTTAGCCGTGAGCTTCACGGTCCCAGGTTCGACGACGCCGATCTGATCGGTGATGGAGTAGGCCGAGTGCGCGTCCAACAGCGGCGCGCCTGAATTCAATCGGTCGAGGACGATGTCCCCAGGCTTGAGCGACAGGACTTCGCGGTAGCGCTTCCCGGAATACCAGTCGACCCGCTCGACTGCGGCTCCGGTGGAGAAAATTAGTTCGACGGTGCGCGCGGCATCGTTGACGGTCGCGACTTCAGCGCGAACGCACAGCGGCGGTACGTCAATCGTCTGCGAGCCCTGCATGAATAAATGCAGGGTCGCACTGATATGGAAGTGCTTGGCCCCGCAGAGTTAGCGGGGGCGCAGAGTATGCGGGGTAATTTTTATTTCACCAGCGGCAAGGCACAGCCGGCGCGTTGGGGGCTCTGAGCCAGCCTTTGCGGTGCAAAAGTTCTATGTGGCGTTGGGCGGACGAATGGTGCAACTCCAACTTCCGCGCGACGTAGGAGGCCGGGCACGCTTCGCCGGTCGTACGGTAGTACGCGACGATCAAGTCGAGCACCATGCGCTGACGTCCGGTCAGCGTGACCAGCGAATCGCGACTCATACGGCCCCCTTGCGCTGCAACCGGCGGCGCTGCTGGCGTGTGAGCGGCGGCGGCGCGTTATCCTCAGGTACTGTGATCTCCGCAGCTCGTTCAGGATTCGTCAACTCGTCCGACGTGACCTGCATGTTCTGCGGCGCCTGCGAAATCATGGTGGTCCTCTTCGCTTCGTCCTCGAGCGCCCGCCATTCACTGACGAGCGTGCTGTGGGCGCGCGAGACGTCCTCGCGGAGGAGGGTGGCCCGTTGGAGCCCCGACTTGTAGTGCACGATCCGCGTCACGGACGGATCGAACACGTCCCAGTGTTCGTCCTCACAGTTCCATTCCAGGCACGGCAACCGAAGGACGTCGAGCTCGTGCCGGTAGCCCTTGAACTGCGCCGGCCACGCCTGGTCCGGTTGCGTGAAGAGCATCCCCAGCGCGCTCTGGTTCATGCCGCCATACGCCGGCCGCCAGACGTCGTGCTCCTGCGGGTGCTCGAGCAGGAACCGGTTGACGTCTCGCCACATCTGCATGAACCGCCGCGTGCGGTCCGAGACGCGCAGGAAGATCACCCCGCCGTTGAACGGATAGCGGGCCTCCTCGGGTTTTCGCGTGTAGGCCAGATCGAAGCGGCGCGTCCAGACGTCATCGAGCGGCCTGCGGATGATCGTGTCGCCGTCGATGAGGAGGAGGCGATCCCCGTCGGACGCCGCCGCCACGGCCGCCGCCCAGGCGTCCATCTTCCGGGTATTGTCCGCGTCGGGCTGTCGGCCCGTCGGGCTGTAAATCTCCGACGGACCGGTGTCGGCGACGTCCAGCGTCCACCCGGGACAGTGCGTGCGCGCGGTGTGCACGAGGACCTGCACCAACCGGGCCCAGTGCCCCTTCTGGGTGTCGTCGAAATACCGAACCACGAGACAAGGCGATGTCACCGGCGCCCTCCTGCGGCCAGGCGCAGCTGACGCGCGGCCGATTCCAGTTCATCGTCCTCATCCGCTGGCGTTGGCGCGGGCGCCTTAGCTTCGGGTTTCGGGACCGCTTTCCCCTGCAACTGCCCCGCCTGCGTCATCTGCCGCGGGTCGCTGTCGAGGATGAGCCCCAACTTGTCGAGCGCGATGTTATCCGCGGCCATTTCGGCGAGGACGTCCTTCGGGTCGTAGCCGCGCTCGCGCAATGCCTCCGACAGGGTCATGATCCCCGCGCGCACGTTGCGCATGTAGGCGAGGCCCTCGTTGACCGGGTCGATCATCGGCGCAGGCGGCGCGGTCCATTCCGCCGCGCCGACATCACCCGCCCCGAAGATCCCAGCGACTTCCATCGCCCAGCCCCAGACCGGATCGCAGAACTGCGGGATCAGCATCTTCCAGCGCCACGACTCGACCTTCTTCCAGTAGCGCAACCTGGACATCCGTGCCGCCGAGAACGGGAGCTCGGTGTAGTCCCCGGTCATGTCCTCGTAGGTCACGCCCAGACCGGAAGCAATCGCCCGGAGCGAGGTCTGCGAATAGTCGGCATACTCGCGGACCGTGGGCGGCTGGACGACGTTGATGGTTCGTCCCGCCGGCACGTTGAGGATCATGCCGGGTTCCAGGCTGTCGATCTGTGGGTCGACGCTCGTGTCGGTCGTGCCGAGCGGCGGCGCCGTGCCGTCGACGTCACTGGTGATGACCGCCAGGCACGCGGCGATCTTCTGCTTCATCAGCGTCGCGTCTTCGAATTCGTCGAAGTCCTTGAATCGCAGGAGGACCGGCGCGAACCACGGCACGCCGCGGACCTGGCCTGGCCGCAACGCCTTGAAGACGTGGAGGACGTTCGCCGCGGGCACCCGCACCGAGGTTGCTGTCGCAAAGCTCGACCCTGGATGTTCCTTGAAGAGCCAATAGGCGGACCGGCGACCGAGCGCGTCGTACTCGACGCCCTGCACGATGCGGTTCCCGCCGGGCAGCACTCCGGCCGAGTCCTTGCTAGTGTCGAGGAAGTCCGGTTCGAGGATCTGCAGCTGCAGCGGGATCGGCAGGTTATCCTCGGGCAGCCGAAGCCGACGGCGGACGAGGCACTCGCCTGATTCCGCCACCGTGCGCATGATCAACTGCTGCAGCCCGTAGAAGTCGTGGCGGCCGTCCGCGTCACAGGCCGTCGTCCCGGCCCAGGCCTGCCAGACCTCCTGCGCGCGGCGGTTCCCCTTCTTCGGCTTGGCCACGATGCCCCACCCGACCGTATCCTCGGCGATCGTGCTGAGCGCGCTTTCGGCGTGGGGATTGTTGCGCACCAGGTCGCGCGCGACGTCGCGCAGCGGCCCCAGGAACGGCCCGGTCGCCTGGACCGCGTCGGTCCCCGACCGCCGCCAGCCTTGCGTGCGTCGCCCCCCGCCAGCGGCTTCGTAGTGCCGGAGCGCGAGGTCGTGCGTCATCCGGGCCCTGAGGCGCTTCAACTGCCACCGCGGCGCGATCTGGCGCGCGACCCGGTCGATCCACGATTGCTGTATCTGCATCGAAGGTTCCCTTCCCTACCGCCAGTTGTCACGCACCCAGTCGAGCCGCTGCGATTCCTCGCCCCACGGGTCCGACTTGCCGTTCCAGAAAATCACGCGCGCGTTCGGGAGCAGGCGCCCGGCCGCCGGTGCGACGTGGAGCCGATAGCTGAGGACGCCGTCCGCGTCGGACCAGCGGGCTTCCTTGCTCCCCAGGCAGCAACTGATCCACGCCTGGTCCGTCCCGTAGTAGCCCGCCCGTTGCGCGCGCTCCGGCGACTTGCGCGGATTGAACTCCGTCCAGACCTGCGGCCGCGCGCCGGCAGTCATCAGAAACATGGACCCGTTGAAGCTGTTCCGCGCGTGCGTGCCATGCCACCCGACGAAGGCTTCCGGCCGATTCCACAGCGGCCGCAGGTCGTCCACGATGACGCAGTCCAGGTCGAGCGAGACGAACCGATCGCCGAACACCTGGCCGATGTCGGGGTCGAACGCCCGCAGCCGCCGGTAACAACTCGGATACCGCGGTCCCGACGGGTGCCCGAGGTCCGCGAAGTCGTTCCAGAGCGGCACGAACCGGATCCGGGAATCCAACCCTGTCGGATCGTCCGTGCAACAGATGAATTCGTGCGGGTCCGGATAGTGACGCGCCACCATCGACCGCAAGACGTTGACCTGCGCCGGCCCGTAGCTCGAGCGATACCCAGGCGTGTTCCATTTCCAGGTCACCACTCTCAGCACGAAGCCTCCAACGCGTAGGGCAAGGTGACCCGCAACGGCCTCCAGTTCGGCGTGTCCTCGCGCTTCGCCTTGATCAGGGGCACGTTCCGGCCGTCCTGCTTCTCCTTGCGCCCGTACGTCGTCGTCGAGGCGTCCGGAATCACCTCGCGCGCGTAGCGAATGAGCGGCTCCGGCCGCATGATGACCGCCGACGCGGCGTGCTGCACGCGCTCGCGGAATTCAGAATCGGATCCGTAGTAGCCCGAGAAGCGCTCGTCGTAGCCACCGATGCGGTCGAACATCGCCCGCGTCATCATCCAGGTGTTCGGGTGCGGCTTGTAGGACGTCAGGGCCGGCGCATCGACGCGCGAGAAGCGATAGACGGCCGTCGCGTCGAGCTCGGCCCCCACAATCCAGCGCAGCGTGGCCGTCGGGAGGGCGTGGTCGATGTCGGTCAGCAGCACCCAATCGGTGGTCGCCTGCGCCACCCCGAGATTCCGCGCAAAGAGCCAGTTCCAGCGCTTCTTTTCGAGGGCCCGGAATAGTCGATAGGAGGCGACATCGACCGGCGCGAACGCCGGCAACGCCTCCTTGCCGACCGGCGAGCAGTCATCCGTCACGATCGCGTGGAACCGCGCCTTCAGGTCGGACGGATACGCCGACCAGATCCGCTGCTGTTCGGCCAGCATGCCCCTGTTTTCAAAATAGGCGCAAATGAACGTCAGGTCTCTCATCGAGGAATCACCAAGCTGTCGAGATACCGACCCTGCTGAGGCGTCCGGAATGGCGCCGCGCTATACGCCAGCCGGTAGACACCGCGGATCAACTCGCCGCGGGCCGTCGCCGCACGTTCCAGCCACACCACTTCGTAGCCATTCGCCGCCGCGATGTCACGGTAGAGGCACTCGTTCGTGACGTAGTAGCAATGTTTGCCGTACCCCTGCGACGGGCGGTCGAACGCGATGAATCCGCCCGGCTTCGTCAGGGTGTGCATCGTGCGCCAGACCTGCGCCTGGTCGAAGATGTGCTCGCCAGTACCGAAGTCCGTGACAAGATCGAAGGGCTGATCTAGCAACGTTTCCAGGCCCTCAGCGTTCAGCAGAGGATTAATCGCCGCGATCGGCAGATTCAGATCCGCGGTCACCGTGCCCTTCCCGTTTCCGTCGATCGACACGTACCGCCCGCACCCGAGCTCCTGCTCGTACCACACCCGCGCCAACCGTTTCGTCGGCTCGCCGCACATCCCCTGGTCGCCGAGCTCGCACACCGAGAACCCCTTCGACAGCGGCAGCTGCGCGACGAACGCCGCGGGCTCTTTCTGAATCCCCATCAGCCGACCACCCAATAGAACGACGGGGCCTTATCGCCCGCCAGGACGAACCACGGATCGATCGCATGCTTCCGCACGAACGCGTCGACCGCGGCCTTCACCTCGATAAACGGCTCGTGGGCGCGCTCCGAGTAGTCGTGCCCGGCCACGATCCCACCGATCCGCACCTTCGGCGCCCACGCCTCGAGGTCTTGATCGACGAACGGTCGCCGGTGGTTCCCGTCGATGTAGACGAAATCGAGCGACCGGTCCGGCACGCGCGACGCGGCCTCGAGGGACGTCGTCCGCCAGATCGTGCAGCGGTACGGGGCCAGGCGGACGAGCGCCTCGCGGTACGCCGCTTCGAGCCGCTCCGCGTTGTTCTTCTCCTCGCGATACTCGTCATAGGCGCACCATGGATCCACGCAGAGCAGATCCAACCCGGGGATCGCTTTACACAGCTTCTTCGAGAACTGCCCCGTCCAGACGCCGACCTCGGCGCCGTCGCAGAAGCCGAGATCCGCGAAGACTTGGCAGAGGTCCGCCCGGCCGCGCTTGGAGACGTTCGGCGACATCACGCCCACCCGCCCCAGGCCTGCTCGAACCACGGCCAGCGCGCCACGGCTTCGTGCGGCTTTGGCTTCTTCACGAGGACCACCTTCGCCTCGTCAGGCCAGGGGGGCTGCTGTCGACTGATACGTGGGAACCAGGCGTAGGGCATCGCCGCGGCCGTTGGATAGCGTTCGGCGATCCAATCCTGATCGGTGCTCAGACGCTGCGCCACGTCGGGCGTCCACGCGTTGTAGATGTCCGCGCCAAAGCCAGCGTCCCAGACCATAACGCTGGAATTGAAGGCCCTAACCAGCTTCCGACCGTAGCGATCCGTGTCGAGGTGCGCGCGTTCCTTGACAAGCGCGTCCTCGGTGATCGCGAACGGCGCCGGGTAGTCGACGATCGGCGAAAGGTCCGAGACGAGCAACGAGTCGAGGTCGATGTAGAGCACGCGGCCCCTAAATCCGACAGCCTGGTAGAACAGGCTGACCTTGTTCCAATAGCCAACGCCGTTCCGTGGTACAGCCGTCGCCAGGCTTTGGATGCGGATCCGCCCAATCGACGACGGCAACTCGCTCGGTTGATCGGTCAGACAGACGAAGTCGAACGGCCGATCGAGATACCGCCGGACCATGCGCTCGAGGCGCACGACATAGTCGGATGTGTACGGCACCGGACCCCGCACCCAGACGCAGCAGACGGTCAGCATCAGCCCACCATCCATGACCAGAGGCGCGCCAAAAGCGACGATGGCTTAGGCTCAGGAAATACGCACGTCCTCGGCGGCGTCGCATTGGACAGGTAGCGTTCGCAGAACCTGTAGCCCTCGGGCATACTCCAGCCGCACCGTGGACAGTATCGAAACGGCTTCATCCGACCACCGGGTGTTTCTGCGGCACACCGATCGCGATCCACCGCTTCGCGCGTTTGTCCAACCGGTCGTAGGCGGCCGGGAGCGGCAGGTCCTCGCCGAGTGGCACGAGTTCGAAGTGCGCCTCCGTGACCGTCGTCTCCCACCAGTCCGGAGACTCTAAAATCAGATGCGCGTTCCGCCCGTCGGCGAGCACCTTGTTTGCCTCGTCGAGCGCGACGACGAAGAACACCGCCTGTCGCGCGAGCGCGTGGATGTGCGCGAGCACGGCCGGCAGTCGCTCTGGCTCGATGTGCTCGAGCACGTCTGTCGTCACGACGAGGTCGGCAAATGACGGCGGGTTCTCCTTGCCAGGCACGCCCGGGTCGTATTCCGCCAGCCGCAGGTGTAGGCCGTGCCGGCTCGCCAGTTCGAGCGTCAGCGACCCTTGTCCGGACCCGTAGTCGAGGACCGACGCGCAGCCGTAGCGTCGCGCGAGCGCCACGACGGTGTCGGCCCACTTCTTGCCCTTGCCCCCGTAGCCCTTCGGACGCGTGTGCAGTTCGCGCTGCATCGCGGCGTACTCGGGCGAAATCAACTCGCTCGCGCGCATCATCAGACCTTCAGTCCCACATGCTGCTTGTACTTGAAGTCCTTCCGCGCGGCCTGGTCGAACGGGGTCACGCGGTAGCGCTCGATCCCGTAGCCCTCAGCCTGGCTCTCGGCATAGAGCCGGTCGTAGCAGGCGACGAGCTCGGCGTTTGGATGCGCGAATACCTCGCCCTCGTACCAGTGCCGCCGGCCTTCCGCCGCGAGCCGAGGCACGGCATACTTCAGGTGCAGCTGCGTCTCGATGCGGGTGAAGTGCACCGCCTTCAACCGCGGGTCGTCGAGGCTCCACCCCTTCAGATCCGGGCAGTCCCAGTTCCCGTCCGTCGGCGCCAGCAAGTCGGGATGCGCCCGGAAGTAGTTCAGCATCCGCCCGTGGGCATCGTCCATGCCGCGCAGCTTGTCTAGGCCGGGAATGTGGCCCTTCGCGCGCGCGCAGTCGAACAGGATGCAGGACGTCGAGAGCTTCCCGGTCGCGTTGCGCACGAGCGCGACGTGCGGGATGGGTTGGGCCCAGAGCTCGGCGAGGTCCGCGACGAAGAAGAAGTCCGCGTCGGTGTAGATGGCGCGGCCCTCGTAGTTGCACACCGACGGAATCGACCATCGGAAGTGCGTGAACGGCGTCCGACCGGTCTTGCAGGCCCAGCCGGACCACGGCCCATCGGCCGCCTGGCGCATCCAGGTGATGTCGAGCGGCAGCGAGCAGTGCTTCCGCGCCGTGTATTCGAGCACGGCTTGCGCCTCGAGGTCTTCGTTGTTCGCACCGACGCCGACGAAGAGCCGAATCGGTTCACTCATGCGGACCTCTGGACGTAGGGACGGCGCCGACTGCTATGGTCGGCGTGATCGTGGCGGGCATAGGGGTTGTCGTGGCGGGTGCCTCGAAGCGCGCGAATCTCAAGACCATGCCGCCACGCGCTGTAATCAAGACTGACCTGCGTGTTATCGCCGGGATGCCGACGGATCTGCTCATCCCAGGTCTCGTTGAAGTGCGCCACCTCTCGACTCCGTTTCCGCACCAGGATGCAGGAGATGCTCAAGTGCGGCGACTGGAAGCCTTCGCCGAGATACTGCAGCACCTGGCGGCCGACGGCGTCTCGCTCAGACTGGCCGATCCGGACCAGCCGCGCCGCCTCCCGGTACGGCGACGCCCGCTCGTGATGCCGCAGCGCGGCGATGGGTGCGGCGCCGGCATCGCGCACCAACTGCGGCAGGTCGACGAGCGTGAATGACGCATCGATCCAGACGACGGTCGAGTACTTCGAGAACAGGAGGTGTGGCACGCACCGGAGGTGCCAGGCTTCCCGTCGTGGATCGCTGGCCTCCTGGTGCACCAACTGCCAGCCCTCCGGATCGCGGGTGATGTCGTCCGTGAAGCAGACGCACCGGTCGGCCCCGAGCGGCGCCATTTTTAGGCTGTCGCTCGCGCCGAAGATGGTCGTATAGACAACCACGCCGCGCGCGTCGATCATTCCTTCCATCCTCCGAGTTGCGCGAGATGCGCCAGCGTCGCACACGCCAGCGCCTCCGTTTTCCAGAAGGCGCGCTCGGCGGCATCGAGCTCGTGCTTGCCTTCCACTTCGGCACGCAGCGTCTCGAGGGCGACTTCGGTGCGCTTCACATATTCCTGAACCGTCTTCATAGAAACTCCTCGATCGGTCGCCGCTCAAAGGCCTTCACTCGCGTGCTCGGCGAGACGTTGACGATCCGGATCCCCTTCGCTCGAGCGTCCTCGGCCAGGCCCGCCAACGGCGCCATGTGCCGCTGGAAGTGCTCCTCCGGAATGTGCATCATCGGATGCGGCCACTCGCCCTCGAACCAGCGGCGCCCGCGCATGTCGTAGCCAATCAGCACGATCTCGGTCGCCCCGAAGTGGTACGCAAGGTTGATGGCCGACGTCCCGGAGTCGTAGCCGCAGACGTGCCCCGGCAGATCGCACAGCTTCGTGTGCTCCTTCGTCCGCGTGACGCGCTTGACCGTCGCCGGGAGCTCGTGATCAGACTTCCCGCGCACGACCATGTAGGTCCCGCGGAACTTCGGAATGAGCGGCAACGCGATCTGCGGCGTCCGCTCGCCCCCGAGGAAGAGCACGTCGGCATCCGGACGCAGGAGCACGCCTTCCTTGATGACGATAAACCGCCCCTTCAGCTTCGGGATGAGGGCGCGCTGCTCGCGCACGCTCTCCCCGCCACAGAGGACGAAGCACCGCTCGCCCACCCACTCGCGCGGGACGGTCCAGACCGGCGGCAGCGTCCACCCCTCGGGACGGCTCATGCGGCCCTCCGCAGCGCCGAGCGGAGGATCTGCTGATACCGCGCCGCGATGGTGCCGTCGGTGTAATCGTCGACCCGCGCCAGCCCGTTGACATAGGCCATCTGCCGCACGTCGTAGGCGGCCATAGTCTGCAGCGCCGTCACAAGGTCGCCGGGCCGCTCGACGACGGCGCCCGCTGGTTGGATCTCCCCGAAGGCCGCGCAGCCCTGCGTCAGGATGGGCCGACCGGCGGCGATGGCGTTGACGTACTTGACGCCGCTCTTCCACTCGCGACACGCCCACCCGTCCCACTCGTCGCCGCGAAAGGCGACCAGCAGGTCGGCCTCCCGGATGTCAGGCGGGTTGATGACAAACCGCATCCCCAATCGGTCGCACGCGCGCTCGATGGCGCCCTTCCACGACCCGAGATACCGCGGCGAGCCGTCATAGGCGACCAGCTCGACCCGTGGCCGGATCGGTTTCGGCCGCAGCCCGAGGCGGCTGTGATGGGGCAGGTAGACGCCGCCGATCGCCGTCGCCATCGCCTGTGTCGCGCCGATCACGAGCCGCGCGCCGGACTCGCGCTGGACCTGCGCCGTGCGCGCGAGATGCCACGCCGGGCCTTGACTGTTGTCCCGCGGCTGTTTCCAGTAGTCGAGGACGTCCCAGATCACCGGAATCCCGATCTTCCCGGTCTCTTTCCACCAGACTTCCGCGGCCCGCTTCACGAGCACGATCACCTCTGGCCACGACCAGTCGATTTGATGCGCGCGTGTCGCGCACCTGGCCACGGCCGGGCCACCCATCGCGTCGGCCATCTGCCGCCCGCGCATCTGCCAGGCCCCCTTATCGCAGCCGAGGAAGAGCACCTTCGGACTTGTCATCTTGACACTCGCACGCGTGCGGACGGGTATTCCTCGCACGCCGCCAAGTACCGCTCGACCCATGGCACAAAGTGTTCGTACGAACCCCACCCATTCCGCGGGTTGTGCTTAATGAACCGCGCTGGCTCGGAGCGCATGAGCGTGACCGCCGTCCGCAGAGGCTCGATTAGTTGCCCGGCGAGTTCGATTCCGATCTCTTCTGGCCTCCAGAGATGCTCATAGATGCCAGCCTCGGAGGCCATCGCGGTAAGGTTGTGGGTGCAATTCGCGTCGAAGAACGTAGGCGTGGCACCACGTTCATGCCGATGCCCGCAGTGCGAGCACTCGCACGCTTCGGTGATTGGTTCGCCATGCAGATACACGTTGAGGCTCATTCCGTCACCGCCGGCGCCTTGTCGTGGGACTTGTCCTTCTTCGAGAGCGTCATCGGCTCGCCCCGTCGAAACTTGCGGACAAAGAGCGCGATGTGTCCGAGGTCGATCGCGTGCACGCCGCGCGCGCAGAGCTCGACGGCCATCACCGTCGCGGTCGGCCCGAGACAGAGCAGGGCCCGCTTCGGCTGTCCGATGCGATCGATCAGCCGGTCATAGTCCGCCCACGCGTCCTGCGGCGTGCTCACGATCTCGCGGACCTCGCCGGCGCCGACCAGGTCATCGCAGAGCAACCCTTTCCCACTGCCGCGCACGAGCGTCACGTCCTGACCGAGCCAGAGGGACTCGACCTGCCGCCAGTACTCCGGCGTGTTGATCCACGGGGCGGAGTCCGGACGCGTGATGAACGAGCTCACGTATGGACGCGCCGTGTTGAGAAAGGTCGCGTACTCTTGGAACGGCTGCCAGAACTCCGCCTTCGGTGTCTGGCTGTGGATGTTCGGGATCCCCACCATGCACGACCCCGAGTCGACGAGGATCGCGCGCAACCGTTTCGCCAGCTCCGGGTGGTAGTCCTGGCTCACGTTCCGGTTCCCGGCGCAGTGTTTGAATTCCCCGTCCCCGTAGCGGGCGATGCTCGCGCCGGCGACCACGCGCCGCATGGTTTCCTCTTCCGACCGTACTCGTGGATACCCCGTCACTGCGTCCCCTTGGCCGTCGCCGCAAACCGCGTGCGGGTTGATAGGCCCGCGGCCGCCGCGACCTCGGCCTGCATCACCGCCAACAGTTTCAGCATGTCCTCGATCGAATCGAAGACCACGACCTGGTCAGCGAAGGCGATCGAGCGCGCCCCCTTGCGGTTGACGATGGCGTCCTTGAGCAGATCGATGTCAGCTTGCACCCACGGCATCAGTGCCTCCCCCTGAGCCAACTCCCGCGCCGCGGTGGAATCCACTTCGGCTTCGACGCCGGTGTCTTCGGCTCGACCGCTGGCGTGGCCGCGCGCGTCGGATTGAGCCGGCGCGCCATGTCCTCGAGGTTCGGCCGGAACAACCGCAGTGCGGCGATCGCGTAGACCGTCATGTCGAGCGCCTCGTTCCGCGCGCGCCGCTGGATCCACTGCCGGAACGGCACACCCTGCCGATACTTCGTGACCAGCCGCTCGGCCGTCAGCTGCTCGATAAATTCCTCGTCGACCCCAACCCGGTGCACCTGGCCGACCTGGTGCGACAGCGGGAGATGCACGAACCCTGGACCGACGTCCTGAATCTTGAGCCGGCTGTAGAGCAGGCCTTTACAGGTATCCGCGCCCACCGTGTAGAGCGCGACCTTTCGAATGTCGCGACCGCTGCGCTTCTGCGAGGGCGCCGAGACGATCGGCCGGTCCGACCCGTCGCGCCCGATGATCGCGTAGACCCGCTGATGCTGACGCTTCGCGACATAGTCGTAGACGGACTGCGTCCGGTGGCCGGCGGAGTCCACGCAGGTCGCGGCAATCTGCAGCAACGCCCCGGACTCGTGCTGATACGTGCCACTCAGCAGGGCGTCGAGCGCCTGCCAGGGCTCCGGACGCTGCGGATCGCCCGGCAGCAACCGGGACTCGATGATCCACGACTCTTCGCCCGGCCCCCACCCGACGACGACCAGCTCGAGCCGGTCGTCCTGCACGTCGACGCCCATCGTCAGGCAGCAGGCCCCGTCAGGCACCGGCGCCGGATACGGCTCGCGCCTGGCAATGAGCGCGTGCGGTTCAGCCTGTTCGCCCTCCTGGTCCTCCCAGGTCTCTCCGAGCGACGTGTTGATGAAGACCTGCAGGGTATCCGGCGCGCGCTTCGCCTCGAGGAAGTCGGTCACGATCTCGGCGAGCCGGCGCCAGGGCGAGTACGCCTCCCAGATGTGGAAGCCCGCCGTCCCCGTGAACGGCGCCGTGGGCCGCCACTCCGGGTCGCGCAGCATCTCCTGCCGTTCGGATTCGTCCATCGTGCTACCGCACTCCGGGCAGACCAGGTGCGCGGTGTCCGGCTTCCCGGCCTCCCAGTGCAGATGCTTCCACTCGAGGACGTGGCGGGTCGCGCAGTGCGGGCAGGCGAGGTAACAGCGCCGCTGATCACTCTCGTCGAACCGCGCCTCGATGCGTGAGATCCCCTTGATCGTCGGCGTCGACACGACCAGGTGCTTCCGGTTCCAGAACGTCGTCGTCCGCTTCTCAGCCAGGGCGAGCGGGTCCCCTTCCGAGCTCACGTCCCATCGATCGATCTCGTCGGCGAGCAGCCACCGGATCGGCCGCGACGCCAGCGACGCCGGACTATTGGAGCCCGCGAGCGTGATGTGCCCACCAGGGAACGTCTTGTGGCGAATCGTGTTCGACGCGTCCCGCCGGCCGTCACTGACCCGGTCGCGGAGGACCGGCGTGTCGCGCAGCATGGGCTCGATCCGGTCCTTCGAAAACGCCTCCGCCATCTCGAGGGTCGGCTGCACCAGCAGCACGGGGCCCGGGTCGATGTCGATGCTGTAGCCGAGCAGGTTCAGCAGCATCTCGGACTTGCCAATCTGCGCGCTGCTCATCACGACGACCGTGTGCACCGTCGGGTCGTGGACGGCGTCCATGATGTCGCGCTGGTAGGGCGCCCGGGCCGTGTCCCACCGGCCAGGCTCCGCGCTCGCTTCCGGCGACAGGACGCGATACTCGTCCGCCCACTGGCTGACGGTGACGTTCGGCGGTGGCGCCAGCGCCCGATAGAACGCCTGCTCGAGCGCCGTGGTCACGCCGCGGACTCCGTAGGCTCCCCGTGCGCCGCGAGCTCGCGCAGGGCATCGTCAATCTCGACGAGGAGGAGGGTCTTTACCGCCGCCTGCCCGCGCTTCGCTGCCGATACCAACTTCTCGGCGACGCCATCAGGAATACGCCGAAGCCGTGCCTTCGTGGCCGCGGCCACGTTCGCCAGGTCCCTGGCCGCCTCGTCCACCTCCACGAGCTCGCCACGCCTGAGCCGAATACGCAAGTCGAGCTCTTCGGTCCGTTTCTGGTCGAGCAGGGCGCGTTGTTCGGTCGCCGACAGGTTCGACGCCCCCACGCCGCCCCTCGCCCGTGCTTCACGGTCCGCATACCAGCGGATGCATTCCGGCATCGCGTAGCGCGAGGCGCGACCAGGACCGCCACGCTCGGCAATCGGCAAGCCCTCCCGCTCCCACTTCGTGACCGTCAACATCGCCACCCCAAACAGGGCCGCCATGTCTCGGCGCGTCACGAGCGAGGCGCTATCTGCTTTTGCCATATACCCTTAGAGGCACTCACAACCTAGCGATATTCTGCGGCCCGTTTACC
>Ga0137452_1000050_pt1 | contig 44804 bp, 76 predicted proteins | sample EasRivERMGT513_2_FD_102312 | JGI IMG/M metagenome (GOLD analysis project Ga0137452, IMG submission 102312) | Soil microbial communities from meander-bound floodplain in the East River, Colorado, USA - East River MetaG ERMGT513_2 | ecosystem: Environmental > Terrestrial > Soil > Floodplain ...
ACCGATCAAAGCGGCATCGTTGGCGCTGTGGGGACACGCGACCCCGCGGGTGCACCGGCGGGTGCGGGTGGGTTCGGTCGCGGTTGTTGGGGCGCGGGAGCGGTCAGCGCGGCCGGTGGAGTCGGTGGAGCAGGCGAGGATGCGGGAGCAGATCGAGCGGGACCTAGCGAGGAGTGCCGGATGATGAGCACGGCGGTCATGGCCCAGATCGAGCGTGAGACGGCTGAGGTTGACTTCGGCCAGGGTTCACGCCGTGTCGTCGCGGCGGTGCTGTATTACCCGGCACGGCTGGTCGGGTCGCTCGTGGCCGGCCTGGTCTGGTGTGTCGCGGCGTGGCGGGTTGGCTACCGCGACGGGCGGGGCCGGCGCTCGCCGATGGCGCCGGCGGTGGCTGCGTTGGTGCCGGATAGGACGACCCGATGACGACTGCGCTGGAGCGGGTGAACACGGCGTACGCGTCGGCCGTCGCTCGCCCGCGCGCGGTCGGTGTCCGTAAGGCATGGTCGGAGCCACCATTCTGGGCGCTGGAGTCCTACCGGTCCTCGTTCGTCGGCGGGTCGCTGCCCGACCGGGAACGCCTAGAGCATGACTTCCGGGGCTATGTGCGGGGTGGCGGCAAAGCATCCGCCGTGGTATTCGCCTGTTTCTATGCACGGCTGCGCCACTATGCGCAGGCAACCTTCCAGTGGGAGAACCTGTTTACCCGCCAACTGTTCGGCACCCCAGAACTGTCCATCGTGGACAGGCCCTGGCCGTCGGGAACCACCGGCGACCTACTCGCGTGGATGGAGGTAGATGCGAGCTTCGCCGGCAACTCGTACTGGACATTCACCGATGATCTCGGTCGTTTCGGCCGGTCCGCGTCCGGCCCCACCCGTCGGCTGACCCGGATGCCGCCTGACTGGGTGTGGATCGTGCTGGGCTCACGCTCCGACGACCCGTACGCCCTGGACACGCGGATAGTCGCGTTCGTCTACGACCCCCGTGGGGTGTCGACCATGGGCGGTTCCGCGACCGTCTCCGACCGGATGGTCACCCTCCTGCCCAACGAGGTCATGCACTACGCCCCGGTGCCCGACCCGGACGCCCGGTTTAGGGGCATGAGTTGGCTCACCCCGATCCTGCGGGAGGTCGCCGCGGACCGGGCCGCCACCCAGCACAAGCTGAAGTTTTTCGAGCGGGGCGCGACGCTGCGCACGATCGTCGCGTTGGACAAGGACATCGCCCCGGAGGCGTTTGACGAGTTCGTCGAGCGGTTTGAGGCACAGCATGAGGGTGTCGATAACGCGTTCGGGACCCTTTTCGTGGGTGGCGGCGCCGATGTGACCGTGACGAGCGCGAACCTGCAGGAGCTGGACTACCGGGCCGTGCAGGGCCAGGGCGAGACCCGCATCGCCGCGGCGGCTGGGGTGCACCCGGTCATCGTCGGGCTGTCGGAAGGGCTGGCCGGATCATCGTTGAATGCGGGCAACTACCGGGCCGCGGTGCGTAATTTCGGCGACGGCACCTGCACCCACATGTGGCAGGTGACCGCGGCGAGCTTGCAGAATCTGCTCACGCCGCCCGCCGGGGCACGGCTGGTGGTGGACAAGCGGATGATTCCGTTCCTGGCGGAGGACGCGCGGGACGTCGCCGAGATTCAGCAGGTGAAAGCGAACGCGTTGCGGGCGCTGGTTGACGCGGGGTTTGAGCCTGACGCGGCGGTGGAGTTTTTACGTAGCAACGACTTCGGGAAGCTGCTGGGCGCCCATACTGGTCTGTTCTCGGTGCAGCTGCAAGCCCCAACGGATGGTACGGCGCCGGCGTCTACGGGGGACGGGACGACTGAACAGGCGAGCTTCAACAGTTATGATCGTAAAGAGTTGGTGGCCATGGCGGAGAGGTGGTAGCGGTGGACGTTAAGACCCTCCGTCATATCGAGATCAAGAACGACGACCGCGGCGAGGTCGAAGCGATATTCGCCACATTCAACGTCATCGACGCTGATGGGGATGTCACCCTACCGGGTGCGTTTGATGATAATGGCGAAGTTCCGATTTCCGCGTACGGCCATTCCTCCTGGGATCATGCGATGCCAGTTGGGAAGGCGCGAATCCGATCCACGGACCGGGAGGCCATCCTGTCCGGGCAGTTCTTCATGGACACCACGGCGGGACGCGACACATTCACCACAGTGAAGCACCTCGGTAAGATCGGTCAGTGGTCGTACGGTTATGATCCGGTGGAGTTCTCGTTCGGCCAAATGAACGGGCAAAAGGTCCGGTTCCTTCCAAAGCAAAAGGTGTTCGAGGTTTCGCCGGTGCTGCGCGGTGTCGGCGTTAACACCCGCACCCTATCGGCCAAGTCAGCCCAGCCCAGCACAGAAAGCGGCAGGAAGATGAGCGGCACGTCAGCGATGCGTCCCCATGAGACGGACGTGGTCAACCAGTCGTGGGACCGGGACGCGGTCGTGGTGGCGATCTCCGAAGGTGCCACCATCGCGGACCTGCGGTCCATGACGGCGTGGGTGGACCCGACCGGCGACCTCGAAACCAAGGACGCCTACCGGTTCTGGCACCACGGTGGACCTGGCGGTCAGGCCAACGTCCGGGCCTGCGTCGTGGGCATTGCGGTCCTCAACGGCGCCCGTGGTGTTGATGTTGCCTCGGCCCCGTGGGGGGAGGACCGGGACGGGATCTATGCCCACCTGGCCGGGCACATCCGGGACGCGGACCGGGAGCCGCCGGAGCTTCGCGCCGCTGGTGGTAGCATCAAGGACGCTGGAGGCGGTGACCTCCTGAGTCAGATCGTGACGAGCCTGGTAGGCCCGCGTGAGGCGATCGCTGCTGTAGGTCGGCTGGTAGCCCCCACCGACGGCAGGCCCCGCAAGCTGTCGAATGTCAAAGCTGAGTACTTGTCCTGGTTGGACGAGGACCTGATGGCCCTGCACCGGCAGTTGCGTTCCTACCTGGACAGTCCGGACGATGAGGCGGTACGGGAGTACCTGCGGTTCGTCCAACACAGCATCTGACGGGAGCGCTCGCGCCCCGACAAGAAGGGGCTACTGATGGCGTTTCCGGCGCTGAAAGACGCGCGTGAGAGGCTCGAAAGCAAGCGGCACGAGCTGCATTTGATCTTCGGTGAGGCTGGCGCAGAGCTGGACTTCACTCGGGTCAAGAGCGTGAAGGGCACCACCCGCGAGGTCGCCGCGCACGTGCGGGCACTGAACGACGAGATGACCGACATCTCCAAGGAGATCGCGGACCTCGAAGGCGTCGAGAAGGCGGTCAAGACCAGCCAACGGCCTGAGCAGAAAGCCGGCCGGGAATCGGGGGACGACCGTCGCGACGGCGCTACCCCGTCGGGTCGGGCCGAGTACAAGAGCTTCGGTCAGCATTTCATCGAGTCGAATGCATTCACGAAGCGTCAGGGGCAACAGGGCCCGGTGGCGGTCATCGATATCGAGCTGAAGACGCTGATGACGACCACTGCGGGTTTCGACCCGGAGGAGACCCGTACCGGTAAGATCGTTGAGATCGCGACCCGCCCGGTCCAGGTGACCCAGTTGGTGCCGCAGACGACCACGACCCAGTCGGCGGTCAAGTACATGGAGGAGACGACCCTCACCAATGCTGCGGCCGAGGCCGCTGAGGGCGGCACCTATCCGGAGGCGGCGCTTGCCTACACCGAGCGCACGGCAATCGTGCGGAAGATCCCCGTATTCTTGCCGGTCACAGACGAGCAGCTGGAGGACGAGCCACAGGTACGTGGTCTGATCGACAACCGGCTACGGTTCATGATCGCGCAGCGTCTCGACGGGCAGATCCTCACCGGTAACGGCACCCCGCCGAACCTGACCGGGATCCTCAACACAGCGGGAATTCAAACCCAGGCGAAGGGTGTCGACCCCACCCCGGACGCTGTTTACAAGGCGATGACGAAGGTTCGGGTCACGGGGCGTGCCATCGTCAGCGCGGTGGTCATGCATCCGAACGACTGGCAGGACGTGCGTCTACTTCGGACCGCCGACGGGATCTACATCTGGGGCAACCCCTCGGATGCCGGCCCTGAGCGGATCTGGGGCGTGCAGGTCGTGCTCGCCGACGCCCTCACCGAGAACACCGGCCTGGTAGGGGATTTCCCGAACTTCTCGGAGTTGAGCGTGCGGCGTGGTGTCGAGGTGCAGGTGAGCAATTCTCACGGCACGTTCTTCGTCGAGGGCAAGCTCGCGATCCGGGCCGACATGCGTACCGCGTTCATCCTCTACCGGCCGGCTGCTTTCTGCACGGTGACGGGTATCTGATGTCTGTGACGGCTGCGAGGGTCACGGCGAGCACGTCGGCCGTGGCCCTCAACACGGCCGACACAGCTGGCATGACCCTTGCACTGAAGAACACCTCAGCGAACGCGGCCGACCTTGGCCCGTCCACCGTCACCGCCGGTGCTGGTTTCGACCTGGCCGCTGGGGCAACGGTCACGGTCCCGCTCCGGTGCGGGCGATGTGTTGTTTGCGATCCGGTCGGCTGGCGCCGACGCGACGATCGCCGTCCTGCGAACGTAGAGGAGAGGAGCATTCATGCCTGTCATTGATGCCACGGCCCGGCTCAAGACCCTCCAGGCCGAGTACGACTTCGCCGTCGACGCCGGTGCGACCGGCACGATCACGCTGCGGGCTGCTCCCGGTGAAAGCGAAGGCAATTATCTGCCGGCTGGTGTGGTCGTTGTATCCGGCTATGTTGATGTGGAGACCGCGGTCGCTTCGGCCACGGGAACGGTTGCATTGGCTGCGGAGGCGGCAGCGGACATCCTCGCCGCCACCGGTCAGGCCGGATTGACAGTGGGCCGCAAGTCGGTGATCCCGGCTGCCACCGGCGCCACTGCGGTTAAGACCACGGTAGCCCGCAGTATCACCATGACCATCGCCACTGCGGTATTGACAGCCGGTAAGTTCCGCGTGATCTTGTTCTACAAGTGAAAGGAGTTGTGGGGGGGGAATGATCCCGGATCGCCACTGGTGGCGCACCGCCGACGGGCGGCTCGTACCGCATGGTCACCCTGATGCGTTGTTCCTGGCCTATGCCAAGGGCATTGAAGTGCCGGACCACTTGGCCGAGCAGATCGGTCTCGCTCCCGCGGTGCGGAGCTTCGCTCGCGCTGAGGAGCCCGAGGACCCCGGCAAGCAGGCCAGCCCGCCGGCGGACAAGATGGCGGCCAAACCGGCCGACAAGTCCGGGTCTCAACCGGGCACTAAAATAGAGGATGAGAGCTAGTCATGACATGTGGTGACGCTGCAAACGCCTGGGTACCGTCCCTTGTCGGCTCGGTGTGGACCGGCACCGTCGGAGAGCAAGACCTGGCGGCCACGTTCGCGTCGCTACTGAAGCCCGCCGCGAGCGTGGTGGGGGCGATCCCGGCGATCGGGACCTGGTCGAAAGACTCGGTTGGGTTCCACTGGACGGCCGCGTTGGAGGGCTACACGTGGCACTTCACCGTGACCGCCGAAGCCTGCAACGAGGCCGGGGATGTGACCGCTGCGGTGGGTTCCGCGGTCGACGGGTTGGACAACACCCACCCGGTGTCGATGACCCGCACCATCTAGGGAGCGCGCGCAGAAATGAGCATGGACCTTCCGTGGGAAATCGAGGCCGAAGACACCTACGACGACAACGGCAAGCCGTTAGGGCGCACAGATTCCATCCGCATCGATGCTGCTCCGCTGGACAACTGGGCCGGTTGGGTTGAGATCACGACGACCGGCCAAGTGTTCCTGTCGCCCGAACGGGCCCGACAGGCGATCGCCGCCATAGAGGCGGCACTGGAGCGAGGCGATGGATCTCTATCTGACTGAGCCGGTCGGGCCGTTCCCCGTTGCGATCGGCGCCGCGTTCGGCTCGTTCACCGCCCGCCAGGACGTGTCACCCCAGCCGTTGCCGTTCGTCCAGGCCGGCAAGCTCCGCCTCGGCGCCAAAATCAAGATCGAGGCGGAGGGCGAGTTCTCCACCACCGGCACCCCCACCCTCGTACTCGGGCTCTACATCGGCACCGTGGCCGGGGCGATCACCACGGTGCTGGCGGAGTCGTCCGCGATCACTACCGGGTCCGGGGCCGCGGCCTGGCCGTGGCGACTGGAGTACCGCGGCATCATCACCGCCATGGGCGTGTCCGGCCAGATCGTAGGGATGGGCAACCTCGAGCTGGGCACGTCGTTGACCGCGATCAGCTCGGTGCCGATCCCGATCACCGCCGCGCTGCGGACGGTCACGTGGGACACCACCATTGCCCGTGCGGTGGGCGTGTGCGCCACCTGGGGTACCAGCTCCGCGTCGAATACGGTACGGACGTTGAATCATTCGGTTTTGATCCTCAACTAGTAGGAGAGCTTCGATGAGTGTGGGTTTCTCGGCGACCAAGGCCGACTTCGACGCGAAAGCCGGTTCGCTGGCGCTGGCCCTGCGGCAGGCATTGGCCAACATCAAGGAGTTTCAGGCTGTGCTGGCCGCGACCGCGGATGCGACCCTGACCGCCGACGGGTACACCTCCGGCGAGGTCGCCACCCTGAAGTCCGCCTACACCGATCTGGACAAGCTGCGGACCATCTACGAGGGCACCCAGACCCAGGGCTCCACCTACGACTTCCGGCAGTTCGCGAAGCTGCTCACCGGCGTGGTGTAACCCCCCGCATGGGGGGACGCGGTTGGTGAGGAGCTAAATGGCTACGCTGGCCGAAACCGTCTGGTATGAGGGCGTCAGTGCCTCACCGCTGACCGTCGTCAAACCGGGCGGTTTCGAACCGGGCCAGATCCTCATCGCGGTCATCGTCGGCTTCAACAGCCCGCTCAGCGAGCTGACCGCACCGGGCGACTGGACCGAAAAGGGCTCCTACACCAACGTCAACAACTACAGCGGCAAAGTCTTTGTCCACGCCTATGATGCTGGCGATCCGGCGACCTGGGACTTCACTTACAACGCGGCCGATTCGGTGTGCCTGGCGTTGTTGCGGTGCGCGAACTCCGAGGCCGCCTTGGTGGTCACCACCCGTGTCACCGACGCCATGTTCTCCTCTGAGGACAGTCCTTCGGTCACTCCCACCGCGGGTAACGATCTGCTGATCTGCCTGCTGTCCCAGGGCGAGTGGTTCGACCACTTCACCCATGTCGTACCCGTGGGCATGTCCTACAGTGGACAGACAACCAATACTTACCTTGCGTTGGTCGCCGCCGCCGAGCAGCTGTCCAGCCCCGCACCCACCGGGGTCCGAACGTGGACCAGCCTGGATACCGGTGGCAGTGGTGTCGGCGGATTGTCGATCGCGGTCGCGTCGACCGCACCCGAACCTGACCTCTACCTGCCCGGTAAGGACCTGCCACCGCACCTGATCTACCGGCTGTTCGCGCGTAAACGGTCCCTGGAAGTCTCACCCATCCCCATCGTCGGGCACGTCGCGACCGGTGCTGTGGCGGTGGGTACCACGTCCTGCGCCGCGGCTTACCCCCCGGGTATTGAAGCTGGCGATGCCTTGTGGCTGGGTGGGGGCGCCTGCCACTCCACTGTGGTCACCTTTCCGGTCATCTCCGGCTGGACCCTCATCTACGATCTAGAGTTGGGTGGTGGAGCCATCGGCGCCGGCACCGGCCCGCGCCGGGTCGGGCTGTACTACCGCCTCGCCGACGGGACCGAAACGGGCACCGTCACCGTCACCCCCACCGGCGGCTCGGACGTGGTGCAGGCCTCCATCACCTGCTGGCGACCCACCACAGGCAAAGTATTCAGCGTCATCTACGAGTTCGGGCAGGACACCAGCCCCGGCGCGCCAACTTCCGTCGGGGCTGGCAGCCTCCTCGGCGAGACCGCAGGCGACGTGATGCTGGTCTTCACCGTGCAACCCGCCGACACGAACATCAGCAGCCAGACAATGAACGCCACCGGCGCCACCTACGGGACTCCGGTCGAGCACGTTGACACCGGCACCACCACTGGCGATGACCAACGCTGCTCCTGGGTGTCCCGGCCCATCACCGCCGGCACAGCCATCGCGGCCACCGTGTACACGGCCACGTCCACCCAGTCTGCCGGGTGCCTGTTCCTGCGCCTGCGGGAGGCCGCCCCCCCTGCCGGTAGCGCGGAACACCCGCCGTTCATGACCAGCCAATATGCTGGCTACTACTAGGCGGGCCGTGGCGGCTGGCCCGCAGCCGGCGCATACGATCAGCCCATACAAGCCGCGGTCACTAAGGAGCGCTCATGGCCCGATACACCGCCACAGTGGAGTCCGCAGCTGCGATCGCTGCGGACACTGCCTTCGCGTGGCTGCGGCCCGTTGCCGGTTCCGGCGGGAAACTGCGCCGGGTCACCGTGGGCTGTGTCGCCGGCACCGGTGTGCCGACCAGCATGCAGGCCCAGCTGGGCATCGCCCGGATCACCAACGCCGGCACCACCCCCGGTGGTTCGATCACCGGCGCCAAGATGGACCCCAACACCCCCATCGCCTCGTGCCTGTTCCACACCACCTACGCCACCCCGCCTACCGTGACGTCACCGGACGGATGGAAGGTCCCGTTCAATACCCAGAGTGGCGCGGACCTGCCCTGGGAAGGCATCGAAGAACTCATCTTCGCGGCAGGCACAACCGACGGGTTCGCATTTTTCAACCGCGACAACGCCATGCCATCAGCCCACAAGCTCGTCCTATCGGCCGAGTGGGAAGAGTAACCACTAACTCGCTCGTCGAGGTCGTTGCCGTTCGGCAGGCTTGGCCAGGGAGGTAGCTCATGCGCCGCGTGCGCTACCTCCTCACCCGCCGGGGCCGCTGGTGGAACTACACCCCCGACCAGGTACCCATCCCCATCTGGGTGCCGGCCTACCTGCAGGGCCGCCGCCGCGACCAGTCACCGCCGAGGCGTAGCAGGCCACCGATCGGGGTTGTTCCTGCCCAGGTCGTCGAGACCCCACCCGGGTGGGTGGCGCCGTTCATCCGCCAGATCCGCAGGCCTGCACTGGCCCGGCGCACGCAACGTCCAACCACCGGCTCAGCCCCGCTCACGGCTGGGCAGGCCATCCCCAACTGGTTGCTGCACCGGACCGCCCCATGGGCGGTAGCGCTACGGCGGGGCCGCACCTGGACCGCACCGACCCAATCGGGCCTTGTACCGCGGCTGCTCCGCCAGCGACGGCCCCCAGCTGCCGCCACCCGGCGTGCCGAAACGTTCAGCCCACCCTGGGCCCAGGCCGCCCAACCGGCCCCGCCGTGGCCACCGCAGGCCTTGGCCCGGTACAGGCCCACCAGGGGCACCCCGCGACGTGCCCGGATCTTCCACCCGCCGTGGCCGCCGATCATTCCGCCGCCGGCCATCCCGAACACCATCCGGGCCGCCCGGCCAGCTCGTGGCGCGCCCAAACGGGCCAGGCTGTTCCACCCGCCCTGGCCTGTCGTCCCACCAGCTACGCCCACCTGGGTGCCGCTCATCGCGCGCAACCGGCCCCGACCATGGGCCTGTCGCCGAGCTGGGCGCCTGTTCCCCACGCCGCCGGCCCCGGCCGGCCCATCCAGGGCGCTGGCCCGCCAACGACCACGCCACACACCACCGTGCCGGCGCGGCCGGCTGTTCACCACCCCGACCAGCCAGCTCCGCCCACCAGCCCCACCGACCGCCCGGCGTCGCCGGCCAGCGCCTACCAGGCGTGGCCGGTTCAGCCATCCGCCGTGGTCGCAGGTCGCCGGTGCCGCCGTGCCCGGTGTGCACACCGCGACCGGCGCAGCCAACACACTGGGAGCCAGCGGAACCGCCGCGCATCTGGCCGCGACCGGCACGGCCGGTACATTGGACGCCAGTGGCGCGAGCGCGCGACTCACCGCCAAAGCGACCGCTGCGGCTCTCGTCGCGAGCGGAGGTCCACCGTAAATGGCCACCCAGGAACTGAACGACTGGATCAGCCCCGTACTGACCGTCGCACCGTTCGACGGCACCACCGCTGCGACCCTGCTCGTGACCGCACCGGACGGCACCACCAGCAGCCCAGCCGTGACCCCAAGCGGCGGCGGGGAAACCTGGACCGGCGTCGCGTATCAGCTCACCCAGGTCGGCCAGTGGGTCGAGCAGTGGACCGTCACCGGCACCGGCAAGGGCCAGGAACTCCGGGTCATCCTGGTGTTCCCCTACTCGCTGGGCGGACTGGGCGACCCCTACATCGGGCTGGACCTGCTCAAGCACCGGCTCGGGATCGTCGACACCGACGACGATTTCAAGCTGCTCCAGGCCATCGCGGCCACCTCGTACGGGATCAACAAGTTCTGCGGGCGCCAGTTCAACCGGGCCACCGCGGCTTCAGCCCGCACCTACCAGAGCCTGCGGAGTCAGAACCTGGTGATGGTGGATGACTTCTGGGACGCGACCACCGCGGTCGTGACCACCGACGACGACGCTGACGGGGTGTACGAGGCGGTGTGGTCCACATCGGACTACGAGCTCCGCCCGCTGAATGGTGTCGTGGACGGGATGCCGGGGTGGCCCTACACCCGGGTCGCGGCGGTTGGGTATCGCCGGTTCCCCCGACGCGGCCGGGCGGGTGTGCAGCTGAGCGCGAAGTGGGGTTGGCAGGCGATACCGTACCCGGTCATTGAGGCTAATCTGATCGTGGCCGAGGAGGTGTCGAAGCTCAAGGACGCCCCGTTCGGGGTGGCGGGTTTCGGCGAGTTCGGGGCGATGCGGGTTCGGATGAACAGTGCTGCGGTCACTATGCTGGAGCCGTTGCGGCGTTCCCCGGTGAAGGTGGCCTGACGTGTCTACTGTGCTCAATGTGATGGACGCGATCGAGGCGCGCCTTTCGACGATCAGCGGCCTGCGGGTCAGCGACGTTTCCCCGGGCCAGGTCAACCCACCGCAGGCGATCATCGGCACGCCGAACGTGGAGTACCACGCCGTCCACAGCGGTGGTGACGAGCACGACTTCCAGCTGTACGTGCTCACGTCCGCGGCGTTGGACCGGATCGGTCAGCGGCTACTGGCCGAGTTCGCCGCATCCTCCGGGGCGCGCAGTATCCGGGCCACCCTCGAGGCCGACCGCAGCCTTGGTGGTGTGGCCGACGATGTGCGGGTGACCCGGTTTCGGGTGTTGGGTCGCCGCGAGGTTGGGCTGATCGGGTACTTTGGTGGCGTGTTCACGGTCGAGGTTCTGGCCGAGTGGGACGTGACCTGATGGCCCGTCGTGGTCGTACTGTCGCGACGGTCGATTGGTCACCTGACCGGAAGCTCGTCATCAGCCGCACCATGGTGGTCCTGCGTGGGGTGGCGGAGGCGGCGGTGCGGGAGTCGGCCCGCTTCGTCCTGGACCGGGAGCTGGCCACGGTGCCGGTGGCGACGGCTAGGACCAGGGCCGGGTTGTCCATTGAGGATGAGGACAGCGGCGATGGGCTGTTTTCCTCGACGGTGGCTGAGCGTGATCCGCTGCGGGCGCATGTGGCGTTCTTCCTGAACAAGGGCACCAAGCACATGCCGGCGCGGCCGTTCGCCGATGATGCGGTGAAGGCGGAGCGGCGGAGGTTGTCCCGCCGGGTGACCAGGCGAGTACGGGCTGAGCTAGGCACCGGCAAATGATTGGAGTGAATCAATGAGTGGTATGTGGGCCTACGGGACCCAGTTCAAGCGCGGTAACGGCGGGTCGCCGGAGACCTTCGCCGTCGTCGCTGATGTTCGGACAGTCAACGGATTGGACCTGTCCCGCAACACCGACGATGTGACCACACACGACAGCCCAGGTGGGTGGATGGAGTTCATCGGCACCCTGAAGGACGCCGGTGAGATCTCGCTGGAACTCCACTACCGGCCGGTAAGCCATGACCAGTTCGTGGCTGACCTGTCCGACGCGGCGCCGCGTAACTACCAGATTACGGTGCCGGCGAGTCCGGTGGTGACATGGTCGTTTGCGGCCATCATGACCGGGTTCTCGCAAGGGTTCCCGGTCGATGGGAAAGCAACATGCACGGTCAGCTATAAGGTCACCGGCGTGCCGGCGTTTGTCTAACATGGATGGAGCAGTTGAATGACGACGTTGAATGCTAATCTCGTCGCGCAGATTATCGCGACGATCTCCGACCCGCTGACTCTGTCGGTACCGGTCGACCCGCTGTCATACACCAAGAAGATCTCTTTCGCCACCGGCACCGGCATCGGCCAGGGCGACAAGTTGTGGCATGCGACACGGACGATCCTCGCCAGCGCAACCGACACCCTGGACCTGGCAGGTTCGCTGACCGATGGGCTCGGGGACCCGGTGACGTTCGTCCGCATCAAGGCGCTGATGGTCGTCGGTGCGCCAGCCAACGCGGGGAACATTACCCTGCGCCGGCCTGCCACCAACGGTGTGCCTCTGTTCGACACCGTGAGCGCTGGTCTGCCAATCGTCGCGGGTGGCATGCTCATGTGGGTTGCGCCTACCGCTGCCGGGGTGGTCGTTACAGCCGGCACGGGTGACCTTATCGACCTGGTCAACACAGTGGCCAGCACCGTCAACTGTGATGTCGTGATCCTCGGCGCGAGCGCCTGATGGGACTGCTCAGCCGTACCGACATCTTCGCCATCGACGACTCCAGCTACGAGGACGTCGAGGTGCCGGAGTGGGGCGGCACGGTGCGGGTCAAGGCCCTGACCGGTCGGGAACGCATCGAGTACGAGAAGTCGATTGTGGAGCAGCGCGGCACGAAGCTCCGTCTCACCCTGTCCGACGCGAACTCCCGGCTGGTGCAGCTCGCCGCCACCGACGAGCAGGGCCGCCGCCTGTTCTCCCGTGCCGACATCGAAGCCCTGTCCGGTAAGAGCGCCGCGGCGCTGAACCGGGTCGTCGAGGTGGCCCGCCGGCTGGCTGGCCTGTCCGATGAGGACATGGAGGAGCTGGTCGAGGATTTCGGCGACACCCCGAGCGTGGCTTCCTCCACCGACTGACGGCCCACCTCGGGGGCATGACCATCGACGAGCTGTTAGACCGGATGTCCTCGGTGGAGCTGGGGCAGTGGCGGGTCTACGAGGAGGCGTTCGGCCCACTCGGCCCGACCCGTGGTGATCTGCACGCCGCCCAGGTCGTCAGTGCGGTGGTAAACATGCTGCGGGATCCCAAGCGTGGCCGGCCGCTCAAGCTGGAGGACGCGAAGCTGCACTGGCCGGGGGATGGCGACCCTGAGGTCGACGTGGATGATCAGGCCATCATCGTGCAGCAGCTCGCGGCCACGTTGGGAGGGGTGATCAGCGTTGGCGACTCTGGCTAGCCTGCTGGTGCGTCTTGGCGTGGACACCCGCACGGTCAAGTCCGATCTGTACCGCGGCACCAAAGACGCCGAGAGAGCCGGCAAGGAGACCGGCCGGCGATTCTCCGCCGGGATGAAAGCCACGTTGGCTGTTGGTGCGCTGGCGTTGGCCGGTGGGGCTCTGCTAGCCCTGAAAGGGCCGGTCATGGACGCGGTTGGGGCCGCGTCCGACCTTAACGAGACGATCAGTAAGGTCGGGGTGGTTTTCGGCTCGGCGGCCGGCGACATTACGACATTCGCCAAGACGGCGAAAACGAATATCGGGCAGAGCCAACAGGCAGCGCTGGATGCGGCCGCCACCTTCGGTGTGTTCGGGAAGTCCGCCGGACTGACGGGCAAGAATCTGTCCGCGTTTTCGCTGCGGATGGTGGGACTCACATCGGACATGGCGTCGTTTTCGAACACCACACCCGAGGAGGCCATCGAAGCCGTAGGGGCTGCCCTGCGGGGGGAGAGCGAACCGATCCGCCGGTACGGGGTGTTGTTGGATGATGCGACGTTGCGGCAGGCCGCGTTCCGCCTCGGGCTGATCAAATCGACGAAACAGGCGTTGACTCCGGCGAACAAAGTGCTCGCGGCTCAGGCCGAGATTCTCCGTCAAACCAAAGATGCACAGGGCGACTTCGCACGTACGGCGGGTGGTGCCGCCAACCAGCAACGCATCCTGAACGCCCAGATCGCAGATGCGAAGACGAAACTCGGCTCATTCCTGCTACCCGCGTGGCAGTCGCTTCTCACGTTATTGAACAAGAAGGTCGTGCCGTTCGTCGAGAAGAAGGTCATTCCCGCGGTGCAGCGGATGGCCCAAACGTTCAAACGTGATGTGGCACCTGTCCTGGTTCAGTTCGGCCAGTTCATCGGAAAGAACGTGCTACCGAACCTGCGGGCCTTCGCCCAATACTTGCACGACAAGCTCGGCCCCGTGGTGGCGGACATCTTCGGCCGGCTCAAGCGTGATGTGCCGCCACTGTTTGAGAAGATCCGTCAGGCCATTGCGGACAACCGGCCCCAGTTGCAGGCCCTGTTCGACGCGGTCAAGACCGTGTTCGAGTTCCTTGTTGCGAAGATCGGGCCGGCGTTGAGTTTCCTGTTCAAGTGGTGGGGCATCCTATTCAGCGTATTGATCACCGTGGTGGGCGGTCTGGTCCGGGCATTCTTCGCAATCAAGAGTGCGGTGAGTACCGCGGTGAACTGGATTAAGGAACGGTTCACCGCGTCGAAGCAGTTCGTGATTGATTTCCTGAGGATGTGGGCGGGCATCCCTGGTCAGATCCGGTCAGCCTTCGTCAACCTCGCCACCATCATCACCGCACCGTTCCGGGCGGCATTCAACGCCATAGCACGGCTGTGGAACAGCACGGTAGGGCGGATAACATTCACCGTGCCGTCATGGGTCCCCGTCCTCGGGGGCAAGAGTTTCTCCATGCCGAGGCTGCCGATTCTGGGTGATGGCGGCGGCGGAGCCAACAATGCCGCCATACCCCGTGGGCACCTGATGCACCACGGCGGCATCGTGCCGGGCAGTGGCGATCAGATGATCCTCGCCAAGGGTGGTGAGGGTGTGTTCACCCGGGAGCAGATGGCCGCGCTGGGGCAGGGTGGCGGTGGTGGGCGGATGGTGCTGGAGCTACGATCTGGCGGGTCCGCACTGGACGATCTGCTGATCAAGTTGCTGCTGGCCGCGTTCCGCCGGGACCCGCAGCTGCGTAAGCAGCTCGCCGTGATCGTTTCCGGAGCATAGGGTCATGGGTCACAAACTCCTGACCGAGATCTACTACAGTGGACAGTGGAACAAGGTCGACCCCCGGGACTCCGACCCGGTGGGCATCACCCGCGGCCAGGCCGACGAACGCAGCGCCGCATCCCCCGGCACCGCTTCGCTGGCCCTGTTCAACCCCGACCGGTCGTACAGCCCGCGCGACCCGCGTTCGCCGCTGTACGGACTGATCGGACAGAACACGCCACTGCGGCACACCCTGTTGCCCGAGCACATCACCGGCCCGCTGGCCCACGTCATCGACACCTTCCAACGCACGGTCGGGGTTGGGTGGGGTACGGAGCCCACCAGCGGCCACGTGTGGTCCGGGTTCACCTCCGGCACCACCGCCTCGTCGGTCTCACCGGGGCAAGGGCTGCACAGCATCACCGACACCAACGCCTACCGTGGCCAGTACCTCGGCTCGATCAGCACCCGGTCGGTCACGGTCGGGGTGACGTTCGCCGTCGAACAGGCCACCGGGGCGGCGTTGGAGCCAGCCAACATCATGCTTCGCGGCACCACCATCAGCAGCTACGTCATGGCACGGGTGGCGGTCCAGACCGACAACAGCATCACGGTTCAAGCCTTCGCCGCCGGCGGGGCCTCGCTCGGACCTGCCGTGACTACCGGCCTGACCCACGCCGGGACCGGCACGCCGCTGCGGTTCGAGGCCCGCATCGTCGGACACCGCATCGAGGTGCGGCTGTGGAACCCCACCGGCGCCCGACCAGACACACCCACCGCCGTGTTCACCGACCCGGCCTCGGTGATCCCCGGCTGGGTCGGGGTCCGCTCCGGGGTGGCGACCGGCAACACCAACACCAAACCCGTCATATTCACCTACACCAACTTTGAGGCGCGGTGTGAGTCGACCCGGTTCACCGGCGAGATCACCGCCTGGCCTCCCACCCGGGACCTGTCCGGGCAGGTCATCACGGCCGGGATCGAGGCCAGCGGTATCAGTCGGCGGCTCGGCGCGGGCACGAAACCGGTGCGGTCTGCCTACTCCAGGGAGGCGACCAAGGCGAGTTCCTTGTCTACCGTGGTCGGCTACTGGCCCGGTGAAGACGGGCCGGATGCCCGGACGATCGCGCCCGGGCTGGCCAGTCACGGCCCGATGAGCATCCACGGCGAGCTGACCATGGCCAGCTTCGCCGGTTTCAACGGGTCGGACCTGCTGCCGGTGCTCGGCGCCACCGGCCGGCTCAAGGCCTCCGTCCCGCCCTACCCGTCTGGCGCCACCTTTGTGCACGGCGTGTACCAGATCCCCACCGGGTTCCCGGACCTGCCCGTGCTGATGCACCTGCTATGCACCGCCGGGTCTATCTACCGGGTGTTGTTGTTCCATGAGACAGCCGGGGGCGGGCAGCTGACCCTGTACGTGTACAACGAGGCCGGCACTCTGCTCGACCAGACACCGCTGATGTTTTCCGACCTGACCGGGGACAAGCTGTTCGTCTCGCTGGAGCTGGTTCAGGACGCGTCCGATGTGGACATTCGGGTGTTCGTGTGGGAGTTCGACGTCGACGGAGTGCTGGCCCCCACCGGTTTCCAGGTCACCGACACCTACCTCGGCCAGTCGATCGGCCGGGTGACCGACCTGTGGGTCGGGGCTGGTGCGGAGGACATGACCGACCTGGCGGTTGGGCATCTGATGGTGGCCACCAACAACAGCCTGATCGTGCCGTTGGTGTCGGCGTTGGGTGGCCGGCCGGGTGAGAAGGCTGGTCGGCGGTTCGAACGGTTATGCGCCGAGGTGGGCGTCTCCCTGTCCACAGTGGGTGACCTCGACGACACCGAGACGATGGGGCCACAGCGCAGCGGGAAGCTGCTGGATCTGTTGGCCCAGTGCGCGACCGCGGATGGCGGCATCCAGGGGGAGGAACCCGACGACCTGGGCCTGACCTACCGGACCCGACGCAACCTGGAAAACCAAACCCCGTTGCTGACCCTGGACTACGCGACCGGGCTGTTCGCCCCCGGCTTCACCCAGGCCCCGGATGATCAGCTGATCAGAAATGACGTCCGGGTCAGCCGCCCAGGCGGGTCGTCCGCCCAGGCGGTGCTGGAGGCCGGGCGCCTGTCAGTACAGGCACCGCCGGCCGGGATCGGCGAGGGCTACCAGGACGACCTGGAGCTGATCGTGCGGTGGGATGCCCGGCTGCCCGACCAGGCGTGGTGGCGGCTGCACCTGGGCACCTGGGATGAGGACCGTTATCCGCAGATCGCGCTGCGGCTGGAAAGCGGCCGGATCCGGTCCAACCCGGCGTTGGCGGCGGCACTGCTGGGCTTGCGGCCCGGTGACCTCATCGCGATCAGCAATGTGCCGGACTCGCCCGACCTGGTCCTGCTGCTCGTGCTGGGGTTCGCGGACACGTTGACCCTGGCCACCGCCCTGGTCGGGTTGACCGCGGTGCCGGGCCGCCCGTACGAGGTCGGGGTCCGTGACGATACGACGGCCGGGCGGCGCGACACAGCCTCCTCGGTGGTCGCCGAAGGGCTGATGCTGCCCGGCGCATCCGGGGACTACGCGTCCACTCCGGACCACGCATCCCTGGACATCACCGCAGACATCGACCTCCGGGCGGATGTCACTCCATCGACCTGGGCCCCGGCCGGCCTGCAACAAATGGTGGCCAAGTGGGCCAGTGCCGGGAATCTCAGCTACCAGTTCGGCCTAAACGCCAACGGCACGTTGCGGCTTCAATGGTCCAGTGACGGTACTGCCAACCTCAACGTGTCGTCCACCACTACCCCCGTCCCGCATCCGACGTCGGGTCGCCTGGCAGTCCGGGTCACCATGGACGTCAACGATGGTGCGGGCAACCGGGTGATCAGGTTCTACACTGCGCCTGACTTGGCCGGCCCATGGACCCAGCTCGGCACGACGATCACGACTGCCGGAACCACATCGATTTTCGCGGGGAACTCGGTACTGGAGGTTGGCAGTCGCAGCGGCGGCACTACCGAGATATTCACTGGCGTGATCCACGCGGTCGAGGTTCGCAATGGCATCGACGCCACGGTGGTCGCTAATCCGGATTTCGACGCGCAGGCCGCCGGTACTGCCAGCTTCGCCGATTCGACCGGGAAGACGTGGACCGTGAACGGGGCGGCGCTGATCGTCGGTGGGTTCGTGGCCGGTACCGCCACCTCGTTCTGGGTGGCCACCTTGACCCGTCCACTCTGGACCACCGACGCGGCCGCGTTCCCCTTCGATATCGTGGTCGAGGGGGTGCGGCTGAGGGTGACCGACATCGACGCGGCGGTGGCAAACGTGCAACTGGTCACGATCACCCAGACCCCGGTCAACGGCGTCTCCAAGACAATCGCGGCGGGCCGGCCGGTGCGGCTGTGGCGCGCCGCGGTCCGAGCGCTCTGAAATTGTGATGGAGGATGTTCAATGCCTGATCTGACCGCTGGGACAACAGTCAAGGGCCTGGATACCCCGCCTACCGTCGCTGATAGCGAGGCCACGTCCGGCACCACGACCTCCACGACCTTTGTGGAAACACTGACCGGCGGCACCACGTGCGCTGTCGTGTTCACGGCCCCGACCAGTGGTAGGGTCCTCGTCTGCTGCGACTCGCGGGTGCAGAACACCGGCGCCAACGCAAGCTTCGTGTCGTTTGTTGTGCGGACCGGCGGCACGCCCGGGTCCGGTACCAGCGTGCTCGGTGCTGCGGACGCCAGGGCGGTACTGCACGAAGGCACCACGTTCGAGCGGGGCGGGATCGCCGAGCTGGTGACCGGGCTCACTCCCGGAGACGTCTACAATGTCCAGCAGGCGTTCCGGGTGGTCGCTGGTACCGGGGCGTTCGCGAACAAGACGCTGACAGTTGTTCCTGTCTCGTAGCGGCAACGGGAGTTGCACCGAGCGGCGCTCGCGCCAACACAAAGCTCCGATCAGTTGGCGCCACATAGGAGGCAGTGATGCTGGTCGGTGTTGATGTTCACGCGAGGTACCAGGCCAGCCTCGACATTCCGTTGTTGGCCCGGCAGGGCTATTCGTTTTTGGCGACGAAGGCCAGTCAGGGCACTGAGGTGCCGGCGCACCGGACCCTGTCGGCGGCCATGTTCACCGGGCGGATGGTGTCCTGGATCGACCAGGCCCGGCAGGCCGGGATGGTCCCTGGTCTGTACCACTGGCTCACCCGCGTAGATGGGGCTGCGCAGGCCAGGTTCTTCCATAACCTCGTGAGGCGCGCGGGCGGCCCGGCTGGGATGCTGATCCAGCTCGACTGCGAAGACGACGGGTACGGGCCGCAGATGGCGGCGTGGGCGGCCGAGTGGGAAAGATTGACCGGCGGGCACCCGTTCCTGATCTACTCCGGGTCGTGGTGGTGGCCCCGCACCGGCGGCTATCGCGGTGCGGGCCTGACCCCGTACCTGTGGCACTCCCACTACCTCGACGCGGACACCGACACCATCCCGGACGACCCGCAGGCATTCGCCGCCCGCGTCCCGGCCGCCTGGTGGCAGGTCGGCTACGGCGGCTGGGCCACCCCGACGTTCCTACAGTTCTCCTCCCGCGGCGACGCCGGCAGCCTGGCCAACAACGTTGACCTCAACGCGTTCCGCGGCACCATGACCGATCTGCAAGTCCTCACAGGAGGTTCCGACGTGATCACTGTTTCTGACCAGCAAGCCATCGCCGCCGCGGTCGTGGCGCAGCTGAACAAGGCCCAGCCGTACCAGTCAGCCGGCGTAGGCAAGTGGGCCGGGGACAACGGGTGGGCGCCGGTGAGCCAACGACTCCTGCTCGAGTACACATGGCAGCGGGTCATGAGCCAGGGCCAGGGCGTCCCGGCGGACCTGGTGGCCCGCCTCGACGCGATCCTGGCCGCCGCTTCCGATGACGCGAACCCGACCGCGGTGTTGGCGCCGGAGCACGTCGCGACGCTGGCCGCGTTGGGTAAGGCCCTCGCCGATCTGCGCGCCGGCCTGGCCGCTGGGGCCGCGGCCGAGCTCGCCGCGCTGGACTGACCCGACGCCGGTGGACTTGACGGGGTGGATTCCGCAGCTCGGGGCGGTGGGGATGATCCTGGCCTTGGCGTTCCTGACCGCCACCGGCCGGGGGGTGGTTGGCACGAAGGTCTACGCCGATGCCCGCACCGACAAGGACGCCGCTTTGAAGGTTGCGCTCACGGCGATTGACGCGGCGTCGGAGATGTCGGGCAACGTGGCCCGGTTGGCCGCCGCGGTGGAAGGGTTAACCGCGGCGCAGCGGGAGACCACGCAGGTGGTGCGGGCGGTGGGCCAGGCGGTGGAGCTGCTGGCGGCGCGGCGGGTCGGCCCGTGACGCGGTGGTGGCCGCCGGTGTGGTGGCCGTGGCGTCACGAGCCGGACGACCCGGCGGTGGCCGACGCCCACGCCCAGGCGCTGCGGCTGCTCAACACTGCCCGTGCGTACACCGACAGGTCGACCCGTGCCGCGCAGGCCGCCCGTGCGGCCCGCAGCCAGGCCGGCCAGCTGGCCGCCGAACTCGAGGCCACCCTGCGCCGCCGGCCCACCACATGAGCCCAACCACCATCGCCGACGTCGAGCTGGGTCTGGCCATCGCGTTGTGCACGGCGTTCATTGGTCTGTTCGTGTGGCGGTCGAAGTGGCGCACCCGGGCCGGTTTGTTCCTGCTGGGCTTCGCTGGCGTGATCGACGTGCTGATGTCGTTGCGAATGTTCTCCCGGGTCGTGTGGCCGTTGGGTGACGGTTTCTGGGCGGTGGGGTTCGCCGCCCTGGACGGGGTGTTCTTGTGGTTGTTGTGGTTGTTGTGGCGGGTCGAACGGCCGGCCATTGTGCGGGTGGGAGGGTGGGCGATGTCGACTCAGGTGCGTCACCCGTGGCGGGCCACCGTCCGGACCGGGTTCGCGGTGGCGGTGGCGTTGGCGTCGCTGCTGCCGGTGGTCCTGGTGGCCGGCGGGTTGGACACCGCGCCGGCGGCGGGGCAGGTGTTGGCGGTGGCGGCCGCGATCACGAGGGTGATGGCGTTGCCGGGGGTGGATGAGTTCCTGCGCCGGTTCGTCCCGTGGCTGGCCCCGGACTCCCCACCACCGCCACCCAACGAGCCCAGCGGCTGGTGAGAGCAACGGGGCGCGCGGTTGGCTCGACTGTGGCGCACCGTGGCGCACCGTGGCGGCCACACCCAGCCACACCGCCAGTCCGGAGATCTTGGCCAAGACTCGCGAGCAGGCCACGCTCCAGCCGTAGGGCGATTCGCCTTACGCCCCGTCGTCACGTGAGGCCCAGCTCGCGAGTAGGTCGTCGATGGCGCTGACCGCCTGGCGTCGCCGGTCATGCCCCACCAACGAGTAGCCCTGCGTGGTGGCGATCGACACATGCCCCATCAGATCCCGGATCGCGAGCGGGTCCCGGCCGGCCTGCCACATCGCGGTACAGAACGTGTGCCGCAAACGGTGCAGGTGCCAGCCGGGAAGGCCGATCGCCCGCCAGTGCCGGTGCTGCCGGTGGGAGATCCACAACGGGGTCACACCCGACCCGTCGGCGCGGCGCACCAGCAGACCGGGAGGCCGGCCGGCCAGGAACGCCCACAGGCTCGCGCAGGTGTCCACGTAACGCTCTTTGCCACCCTTGCCGCAGACCACGTGCACGAACTCGGCGGTGATGTCCTCCCGCCGGATCACGGCCAGCTCACTGGACCGCAGCCCGGCGCACAGGGCCAGCATCAGGCAGGTGATCCACGGCTCGCCGGTGTGGGCCAGGGCGTGATGCAGCTCGGCGGCGGTGACCGGTTTCGGTCGGGTCAGCCCGGACGGTGGGGTGCGTAGGGTCGCGGTGGGGTCGGAGTCGAGCCACCCGGATAGGTAGGCCCAGCGGTAGAACCCGACCAGGTGGGTGGCGTAGGTGTGGGCGGTCCACCTCGACCAGGACGGGTTGGCGAGGAAGGTGGCGAGTTCGTCGGGGTGGACGTCGTCGAGGCTGTGGGGTAGGTGGGCGTGGGCGTGCAGGAGCAGCCGGCGCCGGTCCCGTTGGGTGGCTGTCGCGTAGTGCTCCGCTGTCATCCAGGACAGGTGAGCGTCGATGATGTCGGTCATGGCGTGTGGGGTGTCCCTCCGTGAGTGCATGGGGTAGGGGACACGACGGTAGGGGGTCGATACCTGCCATGACGGACGGTGTGTGCGTCGGGGCGCTGCGTTGCCTCCGCCTGTATCCGCGGATGGTGGGTGTTGGGGCGCATCGGGTCATACCCCAGCTGGGGTGAGCGGCCGGCCGACCATGGGTGTGGGGTGGGTTCGGGTGGTCCGGCCGGTGGGGCGCCGGGGTGCGGGTACGCCGATGGTGGCGAGCAGGCGGAGGGCGAGCGGGTCGGTCGGATACCAACCGGTAAGAGCATCACCACCACGGTCGGGGCCGTGCACCAGCCACAGGTAGTCGCACCCCGTCCGGGTGGCGATGATTCTACCCAGCTTGACCTGATCGCGTGGTGTGGTTCCCTCGACTTCCCATAGCCGCCAGGTCGCGGCCGGTTGGCCGCACTCCCTAGCGGCTTCTTTAATGTTCCAACCCATCCGATGCCGTACGAGCGCCAGCCGTGCGGCGAAGCTGTGATCGGTCGGCACCCATGCCCCCGTGGTCTGGGCCGTTACCGTGTCCGTTGTCATGAGGCACAGAATAACAGCCTTGACACGGGTGGCCACAAGAGTTCGTCGGATTCTGTCCTTGACACAGCTTGACAGTCCAGACTATCTTCCTGTCCATGGAACAGCTGCCCGAGCTGATGACGGTCGCCGAGGTAGCCGAGCTGTTGAGGCTCAGCGACGAGACGATCCACCGATGGACCCGCGAGGGGAGGTTGGTGTACGTCGACGTCCTTGGCGTGAAGCGGTTCCGCCGCGACTACATCCAGACCCTCATCAACACACCCGCGGTGGCCTCGGAGAGTGTGGCGTGATCACGGGTCGGATCGTCAGGGCACGGTCAACGCAGGCAAGCCCTCGCCTTGGCCACCGCCGGATCAGTCGGGCTGATCACGGTGTCCTCCACGTCACCCCAGTCGCTGAACTCATGCGCGGTCCCATCGACAGCCCAGAACCCGACCGTCGTGCCAGCGTCGATGCTGTTGGTAGCCCACACGCCCACCTGGGTGGAAACGCCGGTGGCTGTGAACTCGACAGCCACGAACCAAACCTCAGTGTGCTGCGTCGAGCGGTAGGCTCCAGCTCGACCAGTGGCGCTCATCCCCGCGTCCTCGACCGCGGCGAGCATGAGGTCGGCGATCTTTTCCGGTGGAACCCGTTCGCAGCCTGCGGGGATGGTGGGCGGCGGTGGGCTGGTCGACGGTTCGACCGCCGGTGTGGTGCTGGTCAAGATCGGGCTGGTCGGTCCCGTGCTGTCGGCAGTCTTATCCGCTGTTGGCAAGATCGCGACGGCGATACCACAGCAGACCAGCAGCGCGACCGCAACAGCCGCGATGATCAGTCCGAGTCGGGTCTTGCGTGGCGCTGGAGGAGCGGCCGCAGCGGGCGGGGGTGGGGGGTCAGTCATGCCACCCAGCGTGCACGCCGCGTCAAGGAATCGGAATCAGCCGATCGGCGTTCACCGGCGGTGGCGTCGTGACCGCGCTCACCGGACCACAACACTACGAAGCCGCGCAGCAACTGGTCACGCCCAAAGGCCCATGCAACCCGAACATGGACGAAATCGCCATGGCACAGGTACACGCACTGCTCGCCCTCACCGCGATCATCACCACCCTGGCCGTCGCAGACGCCAAAGACGCGATCGCGTTGATCGGCGAATGGCGCCGCGTCCTCGGAGAGGAGGAGCCGTCATGACCGCGGACCTTGACCAGCTCGACCTGGTAGACCAGTACTTCGCCACCTGCGACCTCCAAGGGTTGTTGCACCGCGGCACGGACCTGCGGCCCATCGGGCAGGTCCCCGACCAGACGTGGTGCTGGTACCCGACCAACCGGGAGCCGTTCCTCTTCTTGGGCTGGCGCCACGACCAGCGCTGCTACCTGGCTGCGTGGGGCCCCGGCGAACAGTTCCCCCTCCACGACCTTGACGGGGCCGGCCAGCCAACGGTCCTTGAGGTCCTCCGCACCGGGAGCCAGCCATGACCGCCGTGTCCGGCCCGTTCCCGGGTCGCCTACTGCCCGACCCACCGCCGGTCGTGGCCACCGGCCTCACGCCGGAGCAGGAGATACGCGCCCGCGCGCTCACCGCCGCTGCGAGCCTCTTTATCCTGGACGCCCTCGATGACGAGGGCGCCGGTTTGGTGCCGGTTCTGACGGCAGCCATCGCCTTCGCCGACTGGATCAGCAACGGCAAGGGCGGTGAGCCGTCGTGAGGCTCATCAACTGGCTGTTCAGCTGGACCGGCCTCATGGTCGTTCCGGCCCCACCGTCGGCGAAAATGCTCCGCGAGCACGCCAACGTCAGCGAGGTCCACCACCCGTCGCGGGGCGGTAACACCGTCGCGTGGATGCGCCAGGTAGCCCACCTGCGGGATGGGAAAGCGTCGTGAGTGAGATCTTCCACGCCGCACCCGAAGACGGGGCGTACCGCGACGCACTCACCATCACCGGCCGGCAACTGAAGCCACGCACCGACGAACTCCTCATCTCCGTCCAGCATGGCCACCTGCTCAACAGCGTTCCCCTGTCCCGCCCCACCGTCCGCCGCCTGTACGGCGTCCTCGGCCAGTGGCTCGATGAGGGCTGGCCCGACGTGGCCCACACCGACGCACGGCAGGTAGGTGCGGCATGACTGCCCGGTCCGAGCTGGAGATGGCCCACTACTGCGGCGTCTGCCGCGGCTCGCTTGACCGGCTCGTCACCGACGGTGTCACCACCTGGCTACACGGCCGGGCCGACCAACACGCCCGCGGGATCGAACCGCACGAGCCGGTACCCGTACCGGTCCGGGAGATGCACGACGTAGTCACGTACTGCGACTTTTGCTCCGACCCTGAGCCCCGGTGGGTGATCGTCTTCAACGCCGCCGCCAGCATCCTGAACAACACCGACGCCCCGAACGAGCACTACGGCAGCGTCTGGCTGGCCGACGAGCGGTGCCGCGAGCTACTGACCACCGGCCAACTGGCCGGGCTGCTCGCCCGTGTCAGGGCCGCGTTCCGCCGCCGCGGGCACGTGCTCGACCCGCGGGATGAGCAGCTCCTGGATGAGATGTACCGGGGACTGTGGGCGACCGGACTCACTGCGACCCGGCTGGTGCCGGGTGACCCGATCGGCCAACGCGTTACAGCAGGTGCGGCGTGAGCCCGCTGCTGGTCGACCTGTACTGCGGTGCCGGGGGTGCGACCCGCGGCTACCAGCAAGCCGGGTTCCGGGTGATCGGCGTGGACCACAAGCCCCAGCCCCGCTACGTCGGCGACCAGTTCGTGCAAGCCGACGCGTTGGAGTGGTTGGCAACGGCGGACCTGTCGCAGGTGGTGGCGATCCACGCCAGCCCACCATGCCAGGCGTACAGCATCTCCACCGCGGCACGGCGAGCCGCAGGCCACCAGTACCCCGACCTGCTCAGCCCGACCCGTGATGCGCTCATGGCTACCGGCCTGCCGTGGATCATCGAGAACGTTCCCGGCGCCCCGCTACGTCCCGACCTCGTCCTGTGCGGCTGCATGTTCGACCTGCCGGGGCTACGCCGCCAACGCTGGTTCGAGCTGTCCTGGCGGCCCTTCGAGCTGCGTTCACCGTGCCACCACCCGGACCCCATCGTCACAGTCATCGGCCACGGCCCGAACCACCACAGCCACTACCGGCACCTGGTTGGAGCTGAGTGGACCGTGCTGAAGCAGGCGGCCATGGGCATTGACTGGATGCGCCGCGACGAACTCGGCGAGGCCATCCCACCCGCCTATACGAACTACCTCGGTGGCCTGCTTTGCGATGCCCTGGCGGTGAAGGCGTGAACGCCCGAAGCACGCTGCGCCCAGGCGGCCACGGACGCACCGCAGGCCCAGCACCAGGTAGGGCCAAAGGCGGCACCGGCGGGACACGGCAACACCGCGGCGGCGGCTCTAGCGCCGGGCCTGGCTGCGGGTGTCTCACCTCGCTGGTACCGCTCCTGCTGGTCGGGACCGTGTTCGCGGTCGCCGCCGCACTCATCGAAGGGTGGCCGTTGTGATGAAGAACTACATCATCAGAGCCGATGGCTGCGACGACTCCACCGCTGTCGCGTTGGACCTGACCGCCGCCGAGTTTCGTACCGTTCAGCGGGTAGCCGAAGCGGTCACCGCCGCCGCGCGGTATGGCTGCATGCCGAGGATCAGCGTGGTCGCGAGCACCCCAGAGGCCCTGGATGAGCTTCGCGAAGCCGCCGAATCGTACGTGTCCGGTGATGCGTCGTGAACCCTGGTAGCCGGGCCTGTGACCGGTGCTACGCGCAGCACCCCGAGCAGTACGACACGATGCCGACCACATGCGAGCACCTCGATCTGACACACGGTCAGCTCCCCGCGGCGGGCCCGACCGAGATCGTCGACAACATCCCCTGGTGGGCGGACCCTTGGTGGCTGAAGCCATGACCCAGCCCATACCCCCCGTCGACCACGACCGGCTCCTCACCGCCGGCGAGGTCGGGCGGCTGTTCCGGGTTGATCCGAAGACCGTCACCCGGTGGGCGGCCGCTGGCCGGTTGCCGTTTGTGCGGACGTTGGGTGGTCATCACCGGTTCCGTGAGTCGGTCGTGCGTGGCCTGTTGGCCCGGGATGGGGCCGGGTCATGAGCCGCGCCCGCCCGATGAGCGCGACCTTCCGTGAGCTGATCTACCTCTTCGCCGGCCTCGGAGGCCCGGGTGTTGAGACTCCAGCCCCTGGGACTGTGCGCCAACGGCGCCAGCTGAAGCGGATGGGCAAACGTGAGCAGCTGCGCGGCGCCGGGGAGCTGACCCACGGCGCCACCGGGTTACCAGTTCGCCACCCCCGCCCACCCCGGTACACCTTCGCCCAGATGCGCGGGTCGATCACCACCCACCAGGCCGCCCACTGCCCGCCGTGCCCTGACCACGACCGGCCACGGCTGCACCGTGTACCTAAACCAGCGGTGGTGTCCGATGCCGACTAGCCGTTCTGATGTGGTCTGGCGCACGACCCTGCTCGGTGTCGCTTTCCTCACGACGATCGTCGCCGCCAACTGGGCCATAGGCGAGTTCGGATTGGTCCCGGTCGGCTTCGGACTGGTCGCTCCGGCTGGCGTTGCGTTCGCTGGGCTCGCATTCACCCTGCGGGACCTACTCCACGACGCATCCGGCCGGCGGGCTGTGCTCGTCGCGATCCTGGTTGGTGCTGGGCTGTCGTTCGCCGTAGCGCCGCCCGCTGTCGCACTGGCGTCGGGGCTTGCCTTCGGTCTGTCCGAAGCGGCCGACATGGCCGTCTATACGCCGTTGCGCCACCGCCGCTGGCTGTTGGCCGTGGGTCTGTCCAACGTCGCCGGGTTGATCGTCGACTCGGTGCTGTTTCTGTGGATCGCGTTCGGGTCGCTGGAGTTCCTGCCCGGGCAGATCGTCGGCAAGACGTGGATGACCTTGCTCGCGCTCGCAGTGCTTATAACGCTACGCCGTCGTCGGATGGTGACGGCATGATCTTCTATCTTGGCTGTCACATGCCGTCCTGGTTGGAGCGGGTCGACTTCCCCCTGTTCGTCTCCCGCACCCGGCTCACCCGCCGCAAGAGCCTGCCACGAGCCCGAGCGTCGTGGGCGTTGGACTCGGGTGGGTTCACCCAACTCGACACCCTTGGCCGCTGGACCGTGACCACCGACCAGTACGCGGCCGAAGTCCGCCGCTACCGCGACGAGATCGGCAACCTGGCATGGGCCGCACCGATGGACTGGATGTGCGAGCCACGCGTACGCGCCCGGACCGGACTGTCGGTAGCCGAGCACCAACGCCGAACGGTGGACAACTATCTGACCCTGCGCCAAGCCGCGCCGGACCTGCCGTTCATTGCGGTGCTGCAAGGCTGGGAACTGGCCGACTATTTGCGCTGCGTCGAACTGTATGCAGATGCATGGGTCGACCTGAGCGCTATGCCGCTGGTCGGGTTGGGGTCGGTGTGCCGGCGGCAAGCCACCGGAGAGATCGGCGCGATTGTCACCGCCCTATCGATGCGGGGGATCGCGCTGCACGGCTTCGGTGTCAAGTCCGCCGGGCTGCGGTCCTACTCGGCGTATCTGACCTCAGCCGACTCAATGTCGTGGTCCTACCGGGGTCGGCGCACCAAACCATGCGCACATGGGCCGGCCACGTCGGAAGCCAACTGTCCCGAGTTCGCCCGGGCATGGCGCGGGCGGGTTCTTGCCGCATGCCGCTTCGGTCAGCTTGACCTTTTCGCGGCTGGCGCCCTGCACCGCTACCCGACCGAGGCTCAGCCGTGAACACGTGCGGGTGGTGCCTCGAAGCGTCCGGCTGGTGTGAGCGCACCGGCGGTACGAATCCGTGTGAAGGGCAAGGCGAGTACGACCTGATGCTCGCCGACCTTCACGCGGCCCCGATCGTCGTGGTGACGGTGCCGCGACCTGGTCGTGGGGCGGTGACGGCGCCCCCGCACCGCCCCACCCCATGAGCCGGGGCCGCGCCGAATGACTGGACCTCGGCCGGCGCGGCCCCACCAAACCCACCCAACGGAGGAGACGAAGTGTCCACAGCAGACACCGGCACCAGGGCGCCGGAACAGGTCATGTGCGGATGGTTCGCCATGTGCTACGAGCCCGCCACCACCACCCGGCACCACCCCATCGTCGGCGCCGTACCGATCTGCGCCCGGTGTGAGCGCTGGTACGGGGAGCTGGACTCCATCCGGCCACGGCCAACAGACAGCTAACCCCCATGAGCCGGGGGCCGCGTTGTTGAGGGGTGGCGCGGCCCCCACCTAACCGGGGTGGTGCCCGCTACTCGCAGTCTCGGGCACCACCCCCTCACCCCAGACAGACCAGTTAGGAGCGAGAAGACATGGCAACGCAAACCACAGACCAGCAGGCCGACACCGACACCGTCGACCCCACCCTCCGGCAGGCCATCTACCAGCTACTACCCGCGCCGAACGGCGACGGCATCACCGTCTTCGACATCCTCTACGAGCTGCGCCGCGACTCCAGGCCGATCAACGACGGCTGGGGCGGGCTGGACCGGGCCACCATCCGGGAGCACCTCGCCGCCCTGACCGTCGAAGGCCTGGCCACGTCCACACGGGTAGCCAGTCATCAAACCCTTTGGCGGCGCACGGCCGACCGAACGGCAGACGTGGCCGTCGCCCTCGGAAACGCCGGCCAGGTCATCACGTGGTGGGTTGCGACCCGCCGCAGCGGCATCGAGTACCACATACAAGCCCCGTGCCCGGAGCCCATGTGCGGTGACCCGTGGTGCCGGGAGGTGACCCTGTGCGGCCGGTCGATGCGCACCGGCGAACTACTCGACGCTGTCGTACTCGACGACCTCGGCGCCACACCCTGCGACCGGTGCGCCGCCCTGTCACGGTGCCGCGACGCGTCATGAGTGTCCAGGCGTTGGCGACGTGGTCGTGGTAGATCGCACACCGGCAAACATCAGTCATGGGTCACGACCTGCCCCGCACCGCCAAGTAGAGCTGGCGCCGGTGTGCTGCTGAGCCCACTGAGTCCGGTACACCGGCGCCCCCACCACCAACCCTCATCCGAGCAGACGGGAGAACACACAGAATGCTCGCCACCACAACCCGACCGCCCGTACCACCCCAACGCCGCCACCCCGACACCGAAGCCGCCGCGTTGGCGTCGTACGCCCTCGTCCAGCAAGCCCAAGCCGGCGACCAGGCTGCGTTCGGCCTGATCTACGGCCGGTATGCGGACGTGGTGTTCCGGTTCATCTACTTCCGGGTGGGTAGCCGGCCGCTGGCCGAGGATCTGACGGCCGACACGTTCTTGCGCGCCCTCAAGCGCATAGGCAGCTTCACCTGGCAGGGCCGCGACCTGGGCGCCTGGCTGGTGACCATCGCCCGGAACCTGGTCGTCGACCATTTCAAGTCTGTCCGGTACCGGCTGGAACGCCTCTCCGACGGTGAGGACCACGTCGAGCTGGCGGAGTGGGACCGGGACGCGGCCGACGTGGTCATCGAGCAGGGCCTGTCAGCGGCGATACGGGCCGCCCTCGGCCAGCTCACCGCGGAGCAACGCCGGGTGATCGTCTGCCGGTTCTTGCATGGCCTTTCGGTGCTGGAGACCGCTGCCGCGGTGGGTATCAGCGAGGGTGCTTGTAAGGCGGTGCAGTACCGGGCGGTGCGTGCCCTGGCACGGGTGCCCGGATTGGCGGCCTGGCGATGAACGGCACACGAACCGCTGAGGGCCGGGCCAGGACCGCCGTCGATCACCCGCACGGCAGCAACACCCGCTACCGCAACGGGTGCCGATGCGGACCATGCCGGACCGCGGCCACCGAATACGCCCGGCAGGTCCGGCAAGCCAAGCAGGGCTTACCTGCCGGTGATCCCCGGCACGGCACCGCAAACGGGTACGACCACTGGCGCTGCCGCTGCGGGCCCTGCAACACGGCCAAGCACGCCCGTCGCAACCCCAGGCAGCTGATGGTCGCCGGAGACGGGGACCATCGTCACGGCACACACAACGGCTACTCGCACCACAGGTGCCGTTGCGAGCGGTGCCTGTCCGCCGGCCGCGCCTACAGCCGGGCAAAGTACCGCCGGCTCCACCCCGTTAGTGGTGGTGCGTCGTGATGTGGATGCAGGCGTTGGCCGGGTTCGGGCTGCTGCTCCTCGCTACCGCACTGGTGGCCGCGTGGGCTGATACGCGGCGGGCAGCACACGACGACCGAGGGCCGCGGTGATCTGGATGGTCCATATCTTCAAAGCCGCGCCTGAGGCCCGGGCGTCCTGCGACGAGCCCAACTGCACCGTCCTGTCGGTCTTCGCCAGTCGCCATCGGGTACTGGTGCACGCGCAGCACACCGGCCACACCGCCCGGTACGTGGTGGAGACCGCCACCGTTTACCGGCCGGCGAAACCTGAGGTGCCGCGATGACGTACGCGGTCCTGCTGTCCCGACCAAACCGGGACCCCTACGTGTACGGCCCGTTCGGCGACCGGACCCTGGCCGCCCAGTTCGCCGCGTTCCTGCGGGCCGAGGTCGACCCGGCCGTGGTCGTGGAGGTCCTCTCCCCGGTGAGGGAGCTGCTCTGCTGGCGGGAAGGCATAAAGATCGAGCAGGCCCATCAGCGGGCAGCCGAACAGGCCAAGACCCCGGAGTATTGGCCGCCGAAGCCAGGCGACACCTGGCAAGACCGGGTGGGCGACCGGTGGTGCTGCCAGCAAGACGGCACCCTGGCGTGCCTGGCCGTCAAAGGGATCGGACGGCCCGACGACACCGCTACGGAGATCGCCCGCGTGTACGGGCCGATGCGGCTGGTGTACCGGCCCGAGCCGACCAATCGATATCGTTGTGAGGTGCCGGGATGACCATCTTCGCCGTCACATCGGTGCCGCTGACCTCACACGGGGCCCGCCAATCCGTGGCCCTGTTCGGCGCCTCACCCCGCACCACCGCGGTGCCAGTCCTACCCGCCTCTCAGTACGGCACCCCCGAGTGGCTGGCCGAACGCCGGTACATGATCGGCGCCTCTGAGATGGCCGCCGTCCTCGGGCTAAGCCCCCACGCCTCCCCGTTCTCCCTGTGGTGGGCCAAACGGGAAGGCTGGGAGCTGGAGCAGACACTCGGCATGAGGATCGGTCACCTCCTCGAGCCGGTCGTCGCCGGCCTGTTCGCCGAGCTGCGCCCCGATCTGCTGGTGTGCCGGTCCAACACGTCGCTGTGGCGCCACCCGCACCTGGCGTGGATGGGCTGCACCCCCGATTACCTCGGGGTCCGGAGCCAACCGGAGGGCCTACCGACGGTCGAACCGATTGAGATCAAAACTGATGAGGGCGGGTCGGGCTGGGGGCCGGCTGGTAGCGGCGAGGTGCCGGTACACCACCGGGTGCAGGTGCGCCAGCAGTGTGTGGTGTTCGGCGCCGACCGGGGGCACCTGGTGCGGCTGGCCGGTAAGCGACTGACTGCCTATGTGATCGAGTGCGATACCGCCGCGCTGGTCGAGGTGGGCGAGTGGGTCACGCAGGGCGAGGCGTTCGTGAAGTCGCTGATGGACGGCGACCCGCCCGACATCGACGGCCACAAGGCCACCACTGAGACGCTGGAGCGGCTGCACCCGGGCCCGGACCCCGACGCCTCCACCTTCGTGGAGGACGAACTAGCGGCTCAGTACGAGTGGGCCGAAGGCGAGTACAAGGCCGCGAAACAGGTCCGGGAGCAGGCGAAGAACCTGGTACGCCACGCATTGGGTGACGCCCGGTACGGGGCGGTCGCCTCGACCGGACGGCGGTTCGTGGACCGGCGGGTCTACAAACGACGGGCCTACGAGGTCGCAGCGTCCATGGTGGACGCCCTATATCCAGTGAAGCAACGGAAGGACACCCCCGGTGGCAACAGCTAGAGGACAGACGATCGCGCCCGCGGCGGGCACCGATATTGCGCAACGCGGCAAGGGCACCCTAACCGATTTCATCGAGACCTACCAGGGTGACTTCGCTCGGGTCATGCCACCGCACGTGTCCGTCGAGGCGTTCGTTGGTCTCGCCGCCGCCTACGTGCGCCGTGATAAGAAGCTACGGGAGGCGGCCTCCATCAACCCGGCGTCGCTGATCCTGGCCCTGCGCGAGTGCGCGGCCCTGGGCCACACACCTGTGCCTAAAGTGTTCGCGTTGGCGCCGTTCAACGACAAGAACGCTCCCGGCGGGAAGTCCATTGTGGGCATCGAGACGTACCACGGTGTGATTGAGCGGATGTACCGGGCCGGTGGGGTCCAGGCGGTCAAGAGCGAGCTGGTGCGGGTCAACGACCGGTTCGGGTGGGACCCGATGCGGCAGGCCGTGACGCGCCACGAGTACGACCCGTTTGCCACCACCAAAGACCGCGGGGAGCTGGCCGGTACGTACGCCTGGGCGGTGCTGTTCAACGGCGCCAACTCCCAGGTCGTCTGGCTCAACCGGGAGGAGGTCATGAAACACAAGGCGGTGGCGAAGACCGACGCGTTCTGGACCGGGCCGTGGGAGCCGGACATGTGGCGCAAGACCGGCCTGCACGTGCTGGAACGTTACGTGCCAACGTCGGCGGCGTACCGGTGGGAGGTGGCGATGTCCTCAGCCGGGGCCGCGACCGGCTTCACTGGTATCCCAGACCGGGGGCCGGGGGACTACGGGCCGAGCCCGGATGACGCCGTGTACGAGGCCGAGATCGTCGACGAGCGACCAGCCTCTCCGGCTGCGGCGGGTGCTGGCCCGGAGGAGTCGAAGCCGGCCGACTGGCCAGCCGTGCGCACACCCGGCGAGTCCATCGCAGGCCAGCCGTGACCGCCGGTAAGCACCGCGGCCGCCGTCAGCCCGTCCGGGAATGGGTCAGTCTCGCCCCAGCCATCGGCCGGGTACTCCTGTGCTGTCTCGCCGCGGTGTTCCCCGCCCTGGACCGCACGACCATACCGGCAGGCCGGCTATGAGCTACCACCTCGACCAGGCCCAGCGCGAGCTAGAAGGATGCGAGCGCGCCTATGACCGGCTGGAGCGGCAGATGGACAAGCTGGAGCGGGAGAACGGTGACCTGAAGGCCGAGGTGGTCAGGTTGCGCATGGCCTTATCCGCATACGAGGTGATGGAACCGTGACCCGCCCGATAGCAGCAGCCGATCCGGGGACCTGGCACCGGGTGCAGCCCCCCGAGATCATGCGCGTCCAATACCCGGACACCCAGGTGTGGCAACGTGACGTCGCCGACGGGCACCTGTCGGTCTTCGTCGGCCGGGAACCCGCCGACGATCGGGGGAGGTGGCTGTGGCACTTGTCGATCTCACATCGCACCAACACACACCCGCCGACACCCGTGCGTTACCCGACCTGGGATGAGATCCGCGAGGCGCGGTACAGGTTCGTCCCGGATGAGGTGACGATGGCGTTGCTGCTGCCACCGGCCGCCGCGTACGTCAATGTTCACGAGACCACATTCCACCTGTGGGAGGTGGTGTAAGCCGTGAAGCTGATCTTTCGGCATGCGACCCGCGGCGGGCACGTCCACATCGGAGTGTGGTCAGGTAACGGAACCGTCGGCAAAAACGGGGACCTGATCTTCCGGCCGGAAGAATGGGAAGCCCTGAAGTCCACCATCCTCGACGGTGCACGGCAGACCCGCCAGCTGGTCGAGTTCGTGGCCCTGCCGGGTGGGCCCGACGCTGGGCGGGCCAGCACCCTAACCGCCGGCACCCTCACCGCCGAGGAGCACCGGGCCATGGAACTCACCGCCGAGCTGTGGGACGCCGTGGCTGGACTGGCCGGGGAAGGCTCACCCCGCAACAGTGACCTGGCCGAGCTGCGGCAGCACATCCACGCGGTCCAGCACACCATTCTGGCCCAGGCCGCTGCGCGGGCGTACCCGGACCGGTACCGGCTCCTCGGCTGGCCGGTGCCCCGATGAGCTACCAGACCGCGGCGTACGACGACCCGACGGACGACGGCCAGCCGGTCGTGGTCCTCGTCGCCCGAGGCAGCCACGACGTATCACGGCTCATCAACCTACTCACCAGCGGTCGGCACCCAACCTGCGAGCAGGTCGCACTAGGCGCTCATATTCTGAAGCAGGTCAAACGACACAACGGTGGTCGGGCCGCGTTGCGGCTACTCAAAGCCCACGGCGGCCCGGACCTGCTCGAGCCCGTGGGCGAGGCACAACCATGACCGCGATCATGGGTCTCGATCTGTCGCTGTCCGCTACCGGACTGGCCACCTGGTACAGCGCCGACCACGACCGCACCCCACGAGTCGCCACCATCCGCACGCCGGCGGACTGGCCAGACGAAGGCCGGTGGGAGAAGATCGCCGGCACCGTGTGGCGGACCATCGCCGAAAACGGCCCCGACCCGTTCCGGACCCTGATCGTGGTTGAGGGCCGCATCAACATCCGCGGCCGGGCCGAACTGGTCGGCGGCAAGGCGAGGATCACCGGGGCGCGGGGCGACACCACCCTGGACCTGGCCGAGCTGCGTGGTGTCATCCGGTACGGGCTGTGGCGCCGCGGCGTCCCCGTCGCAGTGGTGCACCCCGCCACCCTGAAAAGGTTCGCCACCGGCAACGGTGCTGCGAACAAGGAGACCATGGTCCTTGCGGCCGAACGGCGCCTGGGCGCGGTGTGTCCGATCAGCAACAACAACGAAGCCGACGCGCTTTGGCTTTTGTCGATGGCGTTGCACCACCACGGCCGTCCATTGTGCCCGATGCCGGCCAAGAACGTGGAGGCGCTGGCGTCGGTGACCTGGCCCAACTGGCGAATCGAGGAGAAAGCATGAATGAGATTGACACCACCAATGACCATCTGGTCGGCATGAGGGGCGACCAGGTCGTGATCGTCTTGCCACCAATGGCGCCGATGGGCCACGACGAAGCGCTACGCCTAGCCGCGTGGCTCGTCGCAGTGGCCGACCCGCTGGGCGACGACTTCGACACGGTCCGCAAGGCGGTGCTCAGCACGTGAAGATCAGTGAGCTGATTGTTGAACTCCTGAAGGTCCAGACCGGGCACGGCGATATCGAGGTCAGCGTGATGGAGCATGTCAGCGGCATCGAAGCCGAGGGCATCGCCGTCGAGTATAACGACGACGCGGGGATGCAACCGGCCGCGTTGATCACGGCCACGTTCCCCGACCTGGCCCACGGGTTGGAGGTAATCCGGCAGGCCGAGGCCATGACCGGTTACGACGCGGCCGTTCCACCAGACCAGGTCGCGCTCGACATCTTGCGCAACTCCGGCATCGACGACGAAGGAGCCGCCGCGTGAGCACCATGCCCACCTTCGTCATCAAGGGCAGCGATGCGCTCGCGCCCGCGGCGATCGAGGCGTATCGCCGCTTGTGCGTCCAGTACGAGCTGCACGAGCAGGCCGAGCAGGTGCAGATGGCCCTCGACGAGATCGAGGACTGGCAAGCCGATCACGAGGAGCTGCTGAAGCTGCCCGACCACTACCACAGAGGAGCCGCCGCGTGATCTTCGTTGGTGGGCCGCTCCACGGCCAAAACATTCACGTCGAAGAAACCACCCCCATCGACGGACCGCCCGTTCTCCCACCCGCCTTCGTGGACCTGGCCACCGGCGAAATGTGGCAACTCAAACCTGTGTCGTTCCGGCTCCAAGCCGCGGTGCCGAGCCCGACCGGGCCAGTGCCTGTTGGGCCCGTGAAGACCTGGACCCACCAGGTTTACGTCCACCCCTCGCTGGGTGGGCAATCACCCGAGCAGATGAAAGGCAACCTCACTGATGCGGTGATGCTGTGGTGGTTCACCACCGGCACCCAAGGCGCCCCGAACACGACACCCCCACCGGCGTTGGCGGCCCAGAACGGGTACCACACCACCTACCTGGCCACCTGCCAAGGCTGCCCCCACCCGCCCGAACCCATGGCCTTCGACACACTCGCCGACCGGGCGTTGTGGGCTACCGCGCACATCGACACCACCGGCCACAAGGTCACATTCGACCAACACACCACAGAGGAGACACCACATGCCAGTTGATATCCAAGCCAGCTTCTCCAAGGCGGAGAAGCTCCGCAACGGGCTGGAAGCGATCATTGCTGACCTGCTAGCCCGACCCAACGAACGCCGCTACATCACCGCTGAGGTGGTGTGCGCCACCACGAAGATTGATCACCTGAACGGCGACGCGCGGACACCGGTGATCAAGCTTGTGGGTATTGAACCGATGCTCACCGGCGACGACATCGCCGACGCGAAGGGCCTTTACGAGCGCGCGTTCAAGGCCCGGACCGGGAACATGCCGCAGGAGCCGCTACCACTCGACGGCGACCAGCCGCAGCTACCGCTCGACGAGGGTGATGCGGACCCGGCCGCCGGGCCGTACTACCCGTCGCCGTTCAAGGAGCCCGACCCGCAGTAGCGCCGAAGGACACCCCGACGCTGCGCACGGATCGGCACCGGGGCGGGTTCACGACGCCAACTCTGGCGGGATGAGGAGATGGTGCATGGCCGGGCGCCGACGTCCTCCTATTGACGGCCCGTTGGATTATCGACGGTCGCCACCCGAGGTTGGAACCGACAACGACACCGGATGATCCTTGGTCTGGTGTCCATCCGGAGGGAAGCAGCTAGGTGCCAATCAGGTTCCAAGTGGATTCTGACTTCTACGACCACCCTAAGACCCTCGGCATGTCCGACGCCGCCACGGCGCTCTGGGTGCGTGCGGGCTCGTATTCCGCGGCGAAGCTAACAGACGGCTTCGTCGCCGAACACGTAGTCATCACGCTCTCGAAGTCGCCGCAGGACGCAGCGGATGAGCTGAGGCGCCGCGGGCTGTGGCACAAAGTCAGAGGAGGCTATCGCTTCCACCAGTGGGAGGAACGCGGGAACCTGACCCGAGAGCGCGTCGAGAGCGATCGCAAGGCCGATAGAGAGCGGAAGAAGGCCCAACGAACGGCAACGAAGGCCGATCGAGGGTCCAAGAACCACTCATCGAGTCCGCCTGTGGATAACTTCGGAACGCAACCGGAGGTGGAGGCACTGAACACAAAACGCCAGGTCAGAGGCCATAACGTCCGCCCGGATTCCCAACGGAGTCCGCCCGGATTCCCAACGGAGTCTGAGCGGATTCCGGGCGTGTCTGTGTCTGTGTCTGTGTCTGAGTCTGAGTCTGGGGCTGGACGCGGCGCCGCCGACGTCCCCACCGAGCCGCGCCGAGTCTGTGCCGATCATGCCAACCTGGCCAACCCGCCGCCCTGTGGCGGCTGCGCTGACGCGCGCCGCAACCACGACCACTGGCGGGCCGACCGCGACCGGCGCCTCACCGCGGCGCCCCGCTGCCCGACCCACCCGACCGAGATCGTTGACAACTGCCGCTGCTGCGCAGCCGACCGCAAGGCCGCCGCATGACCCGCCGACCCGAGACGGAGGCACCGCCGTGAACGCCGCCCAGGCCCGCCAGGTGGCCCGCCAGGCCATCGCCGATGCCCGAACACGCCACCAGGCCAGATCATGGCCTGGCAGCGAAACGGCGCCGCTTGCCGGTGCCAGCCCGCGGCCGGCCCGGACGCCTGGACCGGTGTGCGACACCTGCGGGGTCGAGCTCGACCCGGATCGAACGTGCTACGTCTGCGCTGACGGCAGGGTCCAACACGGCCCACCCGAGGGCCCACCCGATCCGGCACCACCGGCCGGGCCCACACAGGGCGCGCCGTGGCGCCCCACCACCATCGGCGAGTATGCCAACCCGTACCTGATCTGTGACAAGTGCCGCCAGCGCACCACCGGCGGCGCGCTGGCCTGTGGTGGTTTCGTGAACCTGCCCTGCGGTCACCACGGCGATTTCCACTCGGTGTGTCCCTCGTGGTCGCCCGTCGATGGCTGCAACTGCGCCAGAGCGTTCGGTGTGGTCGAACACGGCTTCCCAACGCTGCCCCTCACAACGGACACGGCGAAAGCACATGCCACAGTGGAGGTTGGACAGTCATGATCGATCCTGTCGAGATACGGACAGACCCGGTTACACCACACGAGTGGCAGGAGGCGGTCGATGCGGCTCACCTGTGGCTGCTCATCGACGCGGCCCGCCAGTACGGCTTGGTGACCGGCGGGCCCGCAGTGGACGTGGGCCGCTGTGAGGAGATCCTCGCTGCCGGTGCAACGGCCGGGTTCAGACCACGCGAGCTGTCCAATGGCGAGCTCCGAGAAGTGATGTTTGCGTTGCCCACAAAGATCGTGGCGGACCAGTGAGCGGGATGCCGTGGGTGGTGCGGCCGTTGGAGCCGTGGATCGGGCCGGTCACGGTCCTACGGCGGATGTCGCCGTTCTCCGCCACGTGGTCAACCACTTTGGATCTGCTGGACCGGGAGATCTGGTTCCTGGGCGGGCGCAAGTGGGTCTTGCAGATTGACGTCCCCGAGCGGTGGATCAACCGTGATGGGACGCTCAGCGCCCGCGCGGCCGTGGCCACACCGGCCGTGCGGGTGTCCTTCGGTTCCGACCACGGGCCGTTGACGTACGGCTGCGACCGCCGCCGAACCAAACTCACTGGGCAGGACAACGTCCGCGCGATCGCGCTGTCGCTGGAGGCGTTGCGCAAGGTGGACCGCTACGGGGTTGCTGGCAGGGCACCCGGATCTGACGGGCGACGTCGACACATTCAAACGACTCAACGTCGCCCGTGACCTCTTCAACAAGGAGGCGGCGTGATCTCTGTCTGGGCCGCTGAGGAGGCGCGATATGACCTGTACGTCTATCTATCCACCCACGTACCCGACCACGCCCAGGCGATCGCGGATCTCGTCACTGCCCACCTGGGCAGCATGGACGCCCGCGCGGACCTGGCCGACATCGTCGCCGGGTACGTGCCGGATCACGCGCTCGCTACCGTGGTCGAGCAGCTGTGCTACGCGGGCGTCGTGACCAGGGCGCAGCACGACGCCGCGGTCACACGAGAAACCACCTGGGGCCAACACCTGGGCGTGCAGTTGGAGGCAGCTGAGCGGCGGGCCAGTGCGGCGCTGTGGGCGGTGAACCGGTCCTCGCTTGCGCGGGCACGAACGGCGGTGGCGGTCGCGGTGGAGGCACGGAGTAAGTTGCCCACGTCGTCGCCGGGGTGGCGCCTGGCGGACCGGATCATTCAGATCTTCGACTCGGCGCAGACCCTGGAGCTGATCGACGGGGAGCTGTACGGCGTGAGGGAGCCCAAGTGATCCGGGCGCAGATGCCGCCTGCGCAGCTGACCACGTGCGGCACGTGCGGGGCCGAGGTGGCGTGGGCGACGACGGACAACGCGAAGAAGATGCTGGTGGAGGTGTCGCCGGACCCGACCGGGAATTTGGTGCTGTCGTTGACGGGTGCTGGTTTGGTGCATGCGCGGGTGGTGGCGGCGAAGTTGGCGTTTGGGCGTGCGGATTTACACCTGTCGCATTTTGCGCGGTGTAAGCAGGCGTCGTCGTGGCGGCGTCGGTGACCGCCGATCGCTCGGAGCGCCTGGCCCTGTCACCGGACGGGCACACGGTAGCCGTCCGGGCGTACCAGGGCGGTATGTGGTTGGCAGTGAACACGGCGCGGGTGGCCGGGCAGCACCTTTCCGACCTGCCAGCGGACTGGACCCGGTTCACGCCCGCCAGCGACAGAGACCTCGCCGCAGACACCCTGGACAGCCTGCTCCAGGCGGCAGAGGAGATTACCGCTGAGCTGCGTTACCTGCGTCGGGGACTGCCCAAGGTGGAGGCCGCGCCGGACCCGTTCGCGCTGGCCGAGTCGCTGCGTCGGGTTCGGTCCGAGTCAGGGCTGAGTCTGCGGGCACTGGAGGCCGAGATTGGCGTGCCGTTCAACTGCCTGTCCCGTGTGGAGCGTGGCGTCGGGTTGGCGTCACCGATCAACGCGCAACGTATCCACAATTGGTTGTCCGGCTATGAACCAACCACGGTCGAGCCTGTTTCGTGATCAGCGAAACACACAACGGGACCCCCGTTGTGAGGGGGTTACGGTCCGGTCCCCATGTGGTCTTGGCGGCCGGCGCACAAACGGCGGGCCGGTTGGGTGCTCGTAGGATTGCCCGGCCGCCGTGGCCTGGTGGTAGCGTCCCCGGCCAGGTAACTAACTCCATGCCCAGGGCCGCCTGAGCCCGACCGCCGCCGATTGGTGGCGTGTCTGGTGGCGGCCCGCACGGTCCCGAACCTGGGTTGTGCGGTGCACGTGTGAGTACCCCTGGGCCACACCATCGGGAGCAGAATTGTTACGCACCTGGCGGCGGCCCCTTGTGGCCCTCGCAATCGTGGCCGGCATTGTCCTGTCCGCCACACCTTCTGACGCGGTGACCGCGCCCAACCGGGCGAGCACGGTCACCGCTGCTGTTTCCGCGCAGGTGCTGCGTGAGGGCGTCCTGGCCGCCCAGGTGGTGATCGCGAGGTGGGGTGACACCCTGTTCGCCCTGGCCGCCCGGCACTGCGGGTCGGGGTGGCTGTTCCGGCGTCTGGCCGCGGCCAGCGGCATCCCGGATCCGGATCGGATCTACGCGGGTCGTACCCGTGTGGTGATCTCCTGTACGCCGGCGGCGCCGGCACCACGACCAGCCGCCGCCAGCACATTGACGGCTCGCGAATCGCGAATCGTCAAGCTCCTCGCGTACGCCCGGGCCCAGGTTGGTGACCCGTACGTGTGGGCCGCGGCCGGGCCGAACAGTTTCGACTGCTCCGGCCTGGTCATGGCCTCCTACGCGAGGGTCGGGGTGCGGTTGCCGCACCAGTCCGGGTCGATGCTGGGCTACGGCCGGTACGTCAGCAGGGCGAATCTGCGCCCCGGTGATGTGATCTGGCCGTACGTACAGCGGGGGACCCGCGGGCATGTGGTCATCTACCTGGGCGGCGGGAAGATCATCGAGTCGCCGCAGCCTGGGCAGCGGGTGCGGGTCACGACCCTGTACGCGTTCTGGACCGCCCGCCGCATGATCTGAATGCCGATCCGGGAGTGGGTGTCGCCGCTCATAATCCACACTCCTCGTGCTCGGTGCTTCAAATAATAGCGGCAATGTTAGATTCGTGAGCCATCTATCGATTGGATGAGCTATGCACACGCTCCACAAACTGCGGTCCCGCCTCGGCGTGGTCGCCGCCGGATCTGGCCGCCAACAACGGCCGTCCGACGATCATCTACTACCACCACGCCACCTGGAGCAGCGGCAGCCACGGCTCACGCACCGACCACGAGTACCTCAAGGCCATCGTGCTGGCCGACCGGGATGTCCAGCTGGTGTTGGCCGGGCATGACCACGAGTACGAACGGTTCGCCCCGATGGGCCAGTCCGGCCCGGACCCGGCCGGCGCCCGGTACTTCGTGGTCGGCACCGGCGGTAAAGGCCCGCAGTGCGGCGGCGCCCCCATCGCGGGCACGGTCGTGAAGAACTGCACGACGATGGGTGTGCTCCGGCTGGTGTTGCGCCCGAACGGCTATGAATGGCAATTCCACGCGGCGGCTGAGGTTGGCGGGCCGGCGAGCGCGTTCACCGATTCAGGCAACTCCGCGCTGAGGTAGGGTCGGACCTGCCTCGTGTCCAGGGTGTGCTGAGGTTGCTGGCCCCGGTCTTCTGAGCCGGGGCCAGCACCGTTCCCACACAGCAAGGAGGGGGGGCATGCCAACCTCCAAAACAGAGGGGGACCCCTACGGCCACCACCACCGCACCGAACGGGCCAGGCTCCTACCACACGCCTACGGCCAACCCTGCCCACGCTGCGGCCAACCCATGCTCCCCGGCCAAGACCTCGACCTCGGCCACACCAACGACGTGATCCACGGCGGAGCCGGCTCACCACGACGCATGGAACACGCTCACTGCAACCGGCAGGCTGGCCAGGCGGTATCCGCCAAGCGCCGCAAACGCCAACCCATCAACACCAGACGATGGTGACAGGGCATGTGACATAGTGGGGGGGCGGGGTCCGGACGTGATCCACAGGGGACCACCATGCCGCCGAGACTCGAGGTCGTACCCCCCCGGCGTATGGGAGGTTTCATGGTCACATCTGCGGCTGTCCGGCAGCGTAGGTCGAGGGCGCATCGGCGTGGGGATCATTCGTTGTGTGATCCAGCGCGGTGTGGTGGCCCGGCGGCGGATGTGTCTCAGGCGTCGGTGACGGAGCCGGTGATGCCGGTCGTAGAAGTGGCGGCGGAGCGGGTGCCGGGTGGGATCGAGACCGCGACGAGCGCGTTCGTGGAGACGCTCGGGTTCGCAGCCGGCGATCCGCGCCGGTTGCTCGGGCGGATCGCGGTGCTTTTGGCGCAGCGGGTGGACGAGTCCGGGGCGCTGCCGGCGGCGGTGCGGGAGTTGCGGGTGTTGCTGGCCCAGTTGGCGGAGGCCCCGTCGGGGCCGGTGGGGAGGCTGGACGATTTGCAGGTGCGGCGGGCGCAGCGGCGGTTGGATCAGATCCTCGGGTCGCTGGCGGCGTGATGGCTGGCCCGGCTGGGTTGCCCGAGGATGCCGTGAGCATCGGCGAGAACGTCTGGGTGCAGAGGATCGGCGCGTACCCATCCGGCGAGTGGGTCGGGGTCATCGAGTGGCATCTCGACCCGGCTGGTGAGCTGTGCGGTGGCTATGTCGCGTTCGCGGGTTTCAATGGTCTGACCGACCGTGGGCAGCAGCCGGTCGAGCGTCCGACCTGGACCGTGGTCAGTCTTGATCCGTTGACGTTGGCCCCGTCGCTTCAGTGCCTCACTTGCCCTCACCACGGGTTCATCCGCGACGGGAAGTGGCTGCCGGCGTGAGCCTGCTCGGTCCCCAGTGGCCGCCGTTCGCGTTGGTGCCGGACTCATACTCGACGGCCGCGGCGGATGAGCTGGCCGACTTCGCCGTTCAGGTGCTGCACCAGCCGCCGGACGAGTGGCAGCACAACACGCTGCGGATCGGGTGCGGTGAGCGCCGCGATGGCACGTGGGCGGCGGCCGAGGTGCTGTTGGGCGCGCAGCGCCAGAACGGCAAGGGGGTCATCCCGGAGGCCCGTGGACTGGGCGGGTTGTTCCTCCTCGGCGAACAGGAACTGATCTACACCGCGCACGTGAGCGACACCGTACAGAAGTGCTTCCAGCGCTGCATTGACCTGGTCGAGGGCTCGGATGAGCTGATCCGGCGGGTGAAACGGATCAACCGCACCCACGGTCAGGAGGCAATCGAGCACGTCAACGGCGGGACGTTCGCGTTCCGCACGCGGGGTATCCGACCGGGTAAGGGCCGCGGTCTGACCTGTGACTGCCTCTTTTTGGATGAGGCCCTGTACCTGGCGCAGGAGCTGCTCGACGGGCTGCTGCCGACGATGCTGGCCCGGCCGAACCCGCAGATCTGGTATTTGTCGACCCCGCCGGAGACGTCGGACGCGCCGCTGATGCGGATCCGTGACGAGGCCCTGGCGGGCGCGCCCAACATGGCGATGGCGTTGTGGTGCAACCCGCCGGAAGCGGACCTGGAGGACGAGGCGACGTTGGCGAGTGCGAATCCGGCGTGGGGGATCCGGCTGAACACGGCGATGATGGCCGTGCTGCGGCGCCGGCTGGGTGAGGCGGGGTTTGCCCGGGAGTGCGGTGGGATCTGGCCGGTCGTAGGTCAGGAGGCACAGTGGAAGCTGCTCATCGAAGCGTTTTGGATCGACGCGAAGGTGGATCACCGCCGGCCGTCGAGTCAGATGCGCTCGCCGGTGGCGTATGGGGTGTCGGTGGCGCCGGACCGGTCGTGGTCGGCGATCGCCGCCGGGGGTCGGATGGCCGGCGGCGGCCGGCTGATCGAGGTGACGGCGCGGGATGGGGTGGCCGACTACCGGCCGGGCACGGCGTGGCTGATCAGCCGGATGACCGAGCTGGAGGAACACAGACCCTGCGTTGTGGTGATCGACGACAAGGCCATCGCCGAGCAGGCCGAGGCTGCTGGGCTGGTGGTCCACCGCGCACTCCCGGCCGACCAGGCCGCCGCGGCGGCGACGCTGTATGACGGGCTCTCCGGTGACGACCCGGTCGGGCGTGATGTGCACCAGCTCGACCAGCCACATCTGAGAGTTGCGGCGGCGGCAGTGCGGCGGCGGCGTAGCGGCGCCGCCTGGTATCTGGAGTCGTCATCTACTGTAGACATTGCACCGATCAAAGCGGCATCGTTGGCGCTGTGGGGACACGCGACCCCGCGGGTGCACCGGCGGGTGCGGGTGGGTTCGGTCGCGGTTGTTGGGGCGCGGGAGCGGTCAGCGCGGCCGGTGGAGTC